>FWPU01000228.1_pt1 | contig 177520 bp, 168 predicted proteins | sample 2228361 | NCBI WGS metagenome assembly FWPU01 (sample SAMEA103939777, study PRJEB20133) | metagenome | reverse complement strand
ATGAAAAAATATTTGTTTATAATATTATTTTTAACAATAATCTCTAAAATTAATTCCCAGGAAGAAGATATTGGTTGGGTATCCCGATTTGGTATTGCTTTTGGATTTAACCCAGCATATGTATTCCCTGATTTGGATGAAATTAATTCACAGGTAAAGAACATGGGAATTAAAGAATTAAGTAATTCTGGAATTGTTTTATTAGGCGGCGGAGGTTATGCTTATATTATGATGATAGAAAATCTCAGAGTAGGTGCTATTGGATTAAGCGGTTCAACTTCTTCAAGTGGAAAAATCGGGGACATAGATAAGGAAGTAATTTACAAATTTGGTTTAGGAGGCCTTACTATTGAATATACTCTCCCATTTATTAAAAATATTGCTGTATCATTTGGTGCAATACTTGGATATGGTTCTTCATCAATTGAAATTTACCAATCAAGTTCAAATTATACATGGGAACATGTTTGGTCAAAAGTTAATAATGATATGCTTTTGACAAGAGACGTAGGTGATAAATTAATTCAATCATACATGTTAGTCACTCCTACAATAAATTGTGACATCCCACTTTCTCGTTTCTTTTCTTTTAGAATAGGTGCAGGTTATAATTTTACATTTTACAGAGATTGGGAAATAAACAATGAGAAAAACATTACTGGCGTTCCTTCAAATTTAACAGCAAATTCTTTCTTCATTCAGACAGGAATTTATTTTGGATTTTTTGCGTATTGATATGAATAAGAAAATTATCCTTGTGACAGGTGGAGCGGGTTTTATAGGTAGTAATTTTATTAATTATTTATTATCAACAAGAGACGATTTAATAATAGTTAATCTTGATAAGCTTACGTACGCCGGTAATCTCGAAAATTTAAAATCAGTACAAAAGAATAAAAACTATTTTTTTATCAGAGGCGATATTACAAATAGAGAACTTGTTGATTATCTCTTTAGAAAGTTTTCGATAAAATATGTAATAAATTTTGCTGCAGAGTCACATGTTGATAGAAGTATTATAGGCTCGGAAGTTTTTTACAGAACAAATGTAATAGGCACAAATATTTTGCTCGAAGCTTCGCGAAGATATGATGTTGAAAAATTTATACAGATCTCTACTGATGAAGTTTATGGGAGTCTTGGTGAGAATGGATATTTTACAGAGCAAAATCCTTTATCGCCAAATAGTCCGTACTCATCAAGTAAAGCTGCAGCAGATTTAATGGTTCTTGCATTCCATCATACTTATAACGTTCCGGTTATTATAACTCGCTGTTCAAATAATTATGGACCATATCAATTTCCTGAAAAATTAATTCCACTGATGATAATCAATGCATTAAGTAATAAAAAATTACCTGTTTATGGTGATGGATTAAATATAAGAGATTGGATATATGTTATTGATCATATTAAGGCAATTGAACTGGTTTTTGAAAAAGGGAAAATAGGTGAAATTTACAACATCGGAGCAAATTGCGAAAAGAAAAATATTGATATTGTAAAATTGATATTAAAGAAATTAAATAAGTCTGAAGATTTAATAGAATTTGTAAAAGATAGGCCCGGTCACGATAGACGATATGCAATTGATTCTTCAAAAATCAAAACTCATCTTAACTGGAAACCTGAATATAGTTTTGAAAAAGGCATTGATATTACAATAGATTGGTATATTAAAAATAAGGAATGGTGGGAAAGAATAATTTCCGGTGAGTACATTAATTATTATAAAAAACAGTATGGCAATTTGTAAAACCACAAGAAATATAAATCGTTATTGGAGTAAACTTACATCTGTACAAACAATAAAAAAAGTAATATCTTTTAATTTGACTTTAGAATAAATTATACTTGAAAATAAAAATGAGCAGAATAATAATTTGCCTTTTGCTTTTTTTAAACATTAAAATCATATCACAGGAATATGATAAATCCGATCTTAGAACTATTCAAACAATGGTAATGCAGCCTATAACAGTTACAGTAGGCGGAAATTTTGTAGTAACAGGATCATTTACTGCATATAGTGGCCAAAGATTGGATTATTTTATAACAACTCTATATAATCAAGCTCAGGAGATATCTTTTGGTACCATAAATAAGCCTGAATTGATACGGCAGGTAAAAAAGGAGTTAGAACAATATCCATTAAGAGATATAATATTAAAAAGAGCGGATGGTACACAAATAAAAATTGATCTACTTAAGTTCAGACTTACAGGTGATTTTAAATACAATCCATATTTGATGAATGACGATGTAATAATATTTCCTTCGTATGATAAGAAGAAAAATATAATTGATATTTCAGGAGCTGTTAATAATTCCATTCAATTTCAATATGTTGAGGGAGATAAATTATCTGATGCAATTTTGTTTGCTGGTGGGATAAATAAAGCATATGATAATGTAACCGAAGCAGAGATTTCAAGGATAAAAGATAATGGTAATTCTGAAGAGATAATAAAAGTCAAATTGGATGAAGATATATTACTACAACGTGGTGATAGAATTAAAATATTGTTTACAGAAAATAATAAAGAAGCTTTTAAAGTACTTGTTTTAGGAGAAGTAAATAGACCTGGATATATTTATATAACAAAGAATAAAACAACAATAAGAGAAGTTATAGAAAAGGCAGGTGGATTTACAGCAGATGCAGATTTAAGAAGAGCTGAAATAATTAAAGGTTCGGATGAATCTCAACTTAAGAAAATAAGAGCAATAAGAGAAGCCTATGAAAAAGATACATCATTTACAACTTTACCTCTTTTACTGAAAACTGTTGATGAATTAAAAAGCGAAGAACTAAAAATGTTAAGGGCATCAAATTTAACAGTAGAAGAATTTGAGTATTCTTTTGCTTATGATAATTATTTAAGATTAATCGAGAAAAAGAGCACAGTAGATTTTACAAAAATATTTTCAGATTCATTTAAGGATGGCGAACATATAGTCAACGACGGTGACGTAATTATTATTCCAAAATATCAAAATTTAGTTTATGTATTTGGTCAGGTAGTAAATCCCGGGTTTTATTTATATGATTCTACAAAAACTTGGAGAGATTACATTCAGGAAGCGGGTGGAATTACGCAGGTAGCAAAAAATGGCAAGCGCACTCAAGTTATTAAAGGTTATAATAGAACATGGTTTAATGCAAATGATGTCTCAAAAATTGAACCGGGGGATTTCATATACGTACCTAAAGATTTACCTAAGGATTTGTCTTATTATATTCAACAAATTGGAGCTGTATCTGGAATAGTAACAGCTTTAGTATCAATTACTTTTTTAATTATTCAGGCCACTAAATAAGAAAAAATATGGAGCAAAGACAAGAAAATTTTGTGGGCAGTACATTTATAGAATTTTTAACAGTTGTTGTAAAGTATAGGTGGTTTCTTTTTTGGTTTGTATTCATTATAACTTCTGGTGCAACCCTTTATGCTTTGTTAGCCCCCAAATGGTATAAAGCAACAGCTTCAGTATTTCCTGCAGAGAAAACTGATTTACTTTCTACACTTTCTGGCTTGTCAAATCTTGCTAAAGGATTTACTGCAAGTAAAGGTTTGGCAGCGTTAACAGGAGCAAATACTGAAGCAGACAGATATATAGCAATTTTAAAAAGTGCAACTATAACAGATGATGTAATAAAAAAGTTTGACTTACGTAAGGAATATGACATGGAAGATGATTATTATGAAAAGGTTGTGAAAAAATGGCAATCAAATTTAGATCTCGAAATTCAGGATGAAGGGAATTTAACTATTACAGTTTACGATAAGGATCCACAAAAAGCTGCTGATATTGCTAATTATCTTGTTGAAAAATTGAATGAAATAAATACTAAGCTAAGTGTCACTAATGCAAAAGCTAATAGGGAATTTGTTGAAAAAAGATATCTCCAGAACATTGCAGATATTAATGACTTAGAGACAAAAATGAGGCAATTTCAGGAAAAATACGGTGTAATAGCAATACCAGAACAAATAGAAGCTACAGTTAAGTCAATGGCAAATATTTATTTGGATTTATATAAAAAAGAAATAGAATATAATGTGGTTCAGCAAACATATGGAAAAGATCATCCTTTAGTTATAAATGCAAAAATTGAAATGAATGAATTGAGAAAAAAAATTAATCAGTTAAATGCGGGTACGGATATTTCACAAAAAGATGTAAAACTTTTAATACCATTTAAAGAAGCTCCATTATTGGGAAATGAATATTTAAAAATCTATCGTAATCTCGAAATTCAATATAAAATACTTGAATTTATTCAACCATTATACGAACAAGCTAAAGTTGAAGAAGCAAGAAATACTCCTTCTGTTATAGTTCTTGATAAGGCAGGACCCGCAGAAAGAAAAGCAAAACCAAAAGGAACTTTATATGCACTTGTAAGTTTTGTAAGCTCCTTACTTGTTGGATTCTTTTTAATATTCCTTAAAGAACTATTTCTTAAAATAAAAATTATTACACCAGAAAAGCATGATTATATAACATCACTATTGAAATCGGACCTATCAAAGTTGGGTTTAAGAAAAGGTAAGACTTAATGACTGAATCAGAAAGAATCCGCAAGAATTCTTTTTATTCAACTCTAACTATTTCTTCTCGTTTAATCGCTAATGTATTTATATTCTGGATTATTGCACGTTATTATGGTCCTAAAATTTTTGGACAATTTACAACTGCGCAAGTCTTAGCAACAAACTTTATAATTTTAGCAGATTTTGGGTTTGATTTATTATTAATTACTGAAATTGCTAAACAAAGATCTAATGCAAGAAATATTTTTATACAATTTTTTTCTTTGAAAATAATTTTCTGTTTAGTGGCATTAATTTCAATGATTTTGTTTGGAGTTTTAGGAAGTTTCAGCTATGAAACAAAAAGTTTAATATTAATATTAAGTTTTTATACATTGTTTTCGTCTTTGACAAATTTTCTATCAGCATTATTCAAAGGATTTGAACAGCTTAAGTATGAAACGAAGTTAACTTTATTTATGAATATTTTCCTAGTCATTATTACTCTACCCTTAATTTTTATAAAAGCAGATATAAAAATTATTGCATCTATATTTGTTCTTACAAGACTAATTGGATTTGTTATTGGAGTCAAATATTCTAAAAAAATACTCCCGGATTTGAAGTTTACTTTATCTTTAGCTGACTTTAATAAAATTAAAAGTAAAATGCTCACATTTGGTCTTTTTCTTGTCTTTAATAATCTTTTTTTTCAATTAGATACGATTCTTTTATCACTATGGAAAGATGATAACGAGGTAGGTATTTATCAGGCAGTGTTTAAGTTAATTATGCTTCCTTTGGTTATACCGGATATTTTTTCTAATACCTTGATACCGGTTTTGTCAAGATTGAATACGGAAAATTATGAACAGTGGAAAAAAACAGCTAGATTAACGTATAAACTATTAATAGCAGTTGTTGTACCTATCTCAATAGTATTATTTATGTATGCTGAACCAATTATCAAACTTATTTATGGTGGCATATATTATAAAAATTCTGTTCCCATCCTGAAGATTTTTTCTTTAATATTATTTTCAAGATTTTCTTTTGAAGCACATGCATTGATGTTAACAACGTCTGATAAACAATATATTAGACTATATACAGTAGTTATTGCAACACTTGTAAACTTATTATTGAATTTTTACTTGATTCCAATTTATGGATCAATAGGAGCAGCAATAGTTTCTTTGATTACTAATATTCTGGTAGGTATAATTTATTTTTTATTTAATTTTCATGTGTTTAATGATATACATATGAACAAAAAAATTATATCTTATTTATTATTATCATTTTTAATTAGTTTTTTCGCTTATAAGATTTCATCATTTAGTTTTTATTTTTCGATTACTGTTATATGCTTTGTATTTATTCTAATTATTTATTTTTTCTATCTAACCGAAGAAGAAAAAAAACTTATACTTTACTCTAGTAATAGATTTGAATTCTTTAAAAAGGGATGATAGTTTATAAATGCCGGTAGTTTCTTACTTATGCTTTTTAATTTTTTTCATACTTTTTTTATCTCTATTCAGAAAGAGGACGGATGTTTTATCCCCTCCAAGATTATTTATTCTAATCTGGTCTTTAGCAATAGGGTTGATGGAATTAAAATTAAGCCGCTATCAACCTCAATGGCATTCTTATAAGTGGATAGTAATCTTACTTCCTATAGTTTCTATGCTTATAGGGATGTTTATTTCATATGTTATAAATATTGATAGACAGTTAAAAAGTATATTTGAAATTCGTCAATTAGTAAAAAAATACACTTTTGATAGCAATCTATTGTTTCGATTTATAATGACTTTATTTATTGCTTATTTAATATCTTACATTGTTTCGGCATTAGTAATAGGTTATATCCCATTATTTACAAAGTATCCTGGAGTAGCCAGAAATGATTGGGGAATTTTTGGATTTGGACTTTTTGTACAATCATTTCCATCAATTATTTATCTTATTATTCTTTATTATTTAATATCTAAAGGGCATCCAATAAAAAAAATAATTGTGACTGTAGTTTTTATAATAACTTTTCTAACCTATGGATTTTTATTACAACGTTATTACATTGCATTTGCAATAATCCTTTCTGCAGCGACCATTTATTATCTTACTGATTTATTAAGATTTAGAAATGTATTAATAATTGTAATATTTGCATCTATAATAATGTTTGGAATGACTTTTATTAGATTAACAGGAACTATTGCTAACTATCTCTATTATTTAAGTCAAATGAAATTTAGTGTTAAGTATGCTTTTTTTACTGAGCCATATATGTATATTGTGATGAATCTAGAAAATTTTGTTCATGCTGCATCAAAAATTGAAAAATATACATACGGATTGCAAACATTTGATTTTGTTTATGCTTTAACAGGTTTGAAACATGTTATGGCAGAATATTTAGATTTACCAAGATATCCTTTCCTGATTACAAATAATTATAATACTTATACTATGTTTTTTGTTTATTATTGGGATTATGGAATTCTTGGTATTACAATCATCCCTTTAATTATAGGAATTATTTTTTCCAGTATGTATTATAAAATGAGAAATGAGCCCAATTTAAATTCAATAGCAATTTATTCGATTTTTGTTTTTGTAATTATGTTTTCTTTTTTCGTACCGGTTCTAACATTTCTTCATTTTGTATTTAACTTTGTAGTAATATTTTTTGTTACAAAGTTAATCAGCATAAAAAATCAATCAAGAAATGAATAATAAATTTCGGTTAGCTTTTCAATATAATTATCAATCGAAAGCTCTTTTATTATATCACTCTTTATTTCTTTTAGTTCATTTATCCTTTCTGTATATGTTTTTTCTAATTTGTTTATGGCTTCAATCCATGAATTAATGTCGTTAGATTTATATGTTATACCTACCTTTGTTAGGTTTATACTTTCTTTCATCCCTCCTATATCTGGTGCGATAGGTATTATATCAAGTGCCAGAGCTTCAATTATAGACATAGGTGCAACTTCATAACAGGCTGATGTTAAGGAAAAATATTTTGCTTTTTTCAATAAATTAAACATTTCTTCCTGTTGCATAAAATCTTTAATTATAATGAATTTTTGATAATTTTCTTTTTTGGTCAGACTCAAAAGTTTGTTCTTTTCTTCACCTTCTCCTATTAACATTAAAATGAAATTATTTTTTGTTACTTCCTTCCATGCGATAAATGCCTTGATTAGAAATTCTAAATTCTTTTCTCTTGAAAATCGACCAAAATAACAAACAATGTTTTCTTTATAGTTAATTTCATTATTATTAACTACAATAGGATTTCTTAATAAATAAATTCTTTTTTCATTAATCCCTTCTTCTTTAATTTTTGTTTTAATGAATTCACTTGGACAGATAAAAACATCTATTACATTTTTATGTTTTAAAATATTATTACTTATTAAACTTCTTATTCCTTTTATAATTGAATATATCCAACCTCTCCTATCACAGTTGTAAAGAAATATACTTAACTTATATTTCTTACCAATACATTTTTCGCATATGATATTTTTATTAAAATTAAATAAACTGGAATTTGGACAGATTAAATGAAAATCATGTAGTGTTTGAATAACTTTTACTTTCCTTTTAGTTTTTATTTTTTTTATAGCTAGTAATATTGATGGAGATATAGCAGAAAAAAATCCATGTAGATGGATAATATCTATGTTATTATTTTCTAAAAATCTCTTAAGTTTAAGGTAGTTTCTTATTGAAAAAATATAATCTATAAAACCTAAAAATTTATTATTCCATTCCCAGTGAGTAAAAATAATATCCTGTATTTCTCTATCATCAGATGTTTTTACATAGCCAGAATAATTTTTGTTTATATTTATTTTTCTTGAAATATTAAAAACAGTTTCTGCTCCACCTCTTTTATCATAGTTATTTACATGTAATATATTCAGCATAAAACTATTTGATTGTTTTCGAATATATAATATATTTTTTATATTTTTTCTAATTGAATATGCAGAGAAAATTAAAAATATTGTTTGTTACCCCCAGTATTCCCTATCCTCCTTATCGAGGAGATAAATTGCGTATTTATAATATTATTAATGTACTAAAGAAAAATCACAATATTAAAGTTCTTTCGTTCTTAAAAAGTGAAAAGGAAATAGGGGATATTAATGAATTAAAGAGAAGAGGAATCGATGTTGAAGTTATAAAATTCAATAAAATTAAATCTTATTTAAACTTATTATCTGCACCCATATCTAAAAAACCACTTCAAATTTTGTATTATTTTAGTAAAGAGATGAGAGAAAAAATTGTTGATTTAACAACTAATGAAAACTTTGATGTAGTATATTTTCATATTTTTACAACTGCACAGTACTGCCATTTCATAAATAATAAGAATATACTAAAAGTATTGGATATGACAGATGCATATTCTTTATATCTTGATAGACTGCTGAAATATGAAAAGCATATTTTAAGAAGATCATTTTTCAGAATTGAAAAGGAGAGATTTGAAAGATACAAAGGATTAGTTAACCCATTTGATTCTATTTGTGTGTGCTCGCCTATAGATAAAAAATATCTGGAAAGAATTTATAAGAATGTTAACATATTAGTATATGAAAATGGAATTGATACTTCTATCTATAATTATCAGGATGCAGAACCAGAACGGCATAGAATTATTTTTACAGGAAATTTACCTTATTTCCCTAATAGAGATGCTATAAAATTTTTTATTAAAGAAATATTCCCCTTGATACTCAAAGTATTTCCTGATACAAAACTTTATATTGTAGGAAAAGATCCAACACCTGATATTCTAACACTTGCAAATAAGAATATAATTGTAAAGGGTTTTGTAGAAGATTTAAAAAATGAATATTTGTTAAGTCAAGTAAATATTGCACCAATGCGTTATGGAGCAGGCACAGCCAATAAAATTATTGAAGCAATGTGTCTTGGCGTGCCAACTGTAGCAACAAGTATTGCAGTTAGTGGTTTTGATGATGAAATAAAAAAATATGTATTTGTATCTGATACACCTGAAGAATTTGCAGGAATGATAATTGAAATTTTTCAATCAAACACTATAAGAACACAATATATGAAAGAAGCAAGTCAAAATATTTCTAATTTATTAAATCTTGATTTCGTTGTTGGTAAAATAGAAAGATATTTTATTGAAAATATTCGGAATTTTGGGAAATGAAAATTTTTTACCTTACTACGCGAGTTCCTTATCCAATAGATAAAGGGGATAAATTACGTGCATTTTATCAAATAAAATATCTTTCAAATAAGCACGATATATATTTATTCTCTCTTGATGAAAAAATGGATTTTAATCCTTCAACAAATCCATTAATTGGTTATTGTAAAAAAGTTTTTGTATCAAAACTTCCCAAATATCTTATAGTTTTTAATATCATAAAAAAATTTTTTAGTTCGCTCCCATTTCAAACAGCCTTTTATTTTAATAAAAGAATAAAGAAAGAAGTATTTAATATAATTGACGATGTTAAGCCTGATTTAATATACTGTCAGTTAATAAGAGCAGCTGAATATGTTGTGGATGTAAATGATGTACCTAAAATAATTGATTATGTTGATATTATTTCAAAAGGATTGGAGAGAAGAATATGTAAATCAAATTTACTAATGAAGTTAATTCTAAAAATTGAACTTCAACGCGTAAAAAAATATGAAGAAAAGGTATTTAAAAATTTTAATTCCCATATTATTATCTCTGAAGAAGATAGAAGAAATCTACCATTTGAAGATAGAAAATATGTCAATATTGTGGCTAATGGTATAGACCTTAATTATTATCATCCATCAGAATCTACTAAGGAATATGATTTATTTTTTTCTGGAAATTTAGACTATCCTCCTAATATTGATGCTGCAATATACATAGTAAAAAAAATTCTCCCTTTGTTGAAGAAAAAGAAATATGATATTAAAATTTTAATATCAGGTGCTTCTCCGAATAAAAAAGTGCTGTCACTTGCTTCTAAAAATGTTATAATCAAAGGATGGATAGATGATATACGAGAATATTATAATAAAGCAAAAGTTTTCATTGCACCAATGCAATTGGGTACTGGATTACAAAATAAACTTTTACAGGCAATGGCAATGAAAGTCCCATGCGTTACCTCTGAGTTAACAGTTAAAGGTTTTATTGATGGTGCACAGGAAGTAATGCTGGTGGCTAAAAATCCTGAAGAATATTCAGATTGTATATTAAAACTTTTAGAAGATGAATATTATAGAAACCAAATTGCACAGAAGGGATATGAATTTGTTTTAAAATATTATAAATGGGAAAACATTATGATAAACCTTGAAACTATTCTTCATAATACTGTATTAAATTTTCATGATAAAAAAAATGAATAAGCTCGTATGTATGATCTTACAGTAATAGGTGCTGGTATAGTAGGACTTGCTACGGCACTTAGAATTCTTAAGAGGAATCCTGCTCTAAAATTACTTTTAATTGAAAAGGAAAATAAAATTGCCTCTCATCAAACAGGAAATAATAGTGGAGTAATCCATTCAGGTATTTATTATAGACCTGGCAGTCTCAAGGCGCTTAATTGTATACGTGGATATAAAATGCTTATAGATTTTTGTAATAAGTATGGTGTTAATTATAAGATCACAGGGAAGGTAATTGTGGCCGTTAATAATAATGAAGTCGGAATTTTAAATAATATTTTTCAACGTGGTCTGGCCAATGGATTAACAGATATAAAAAAACTAAATAGATATGAAATAAGAGAAATAGAACCTTATGTGGTTGGTTTGGAAGGAATATTTGTACCTCAAACAGGAATCATTGATTATACAGAAGTATCAAAAAAATATCTTGAGTTAATCTTGAATAAAGATGCTGAAATTAAATTTAATCAAGAAGTAAAAAATATAGCTATTAAGACAGATTATTGTATAATATCAACACAATCAGAATCATTTGAATCAAAATTTATTGTAAGCTGCGCGGGATTGCAATCTGATAGAATTGCTCGAATGACACATAAGAATATATCCTTGAGGATAATTCCCTTTCGAGGTGAATATTATAAATTAAAAAGTGAAAAAAAATATCTGGTTAATTCTTTAATATATCCTGTTCCGAATCCTGAGTTCCCATTTCTTGGAGTTCATTTTACAAGAATGATTAATGGTGATGTAGAAGCAGGTCCAAATGCAGTTCTGGCATTTAAACGTGAGGGTTATTCAAAAACGAGTTTTAATTTGCGAGATATGTACGATACATTAAGCTGGAAAGGGTTTTATAAAGTTGTAAAGAAAAATTGGAAAGTTGGAATTTATGAATATTATAGATCACTAAGTAAAAATGCATTTGTTAAAGCATTAAAAAAGTTGATACCAAAAATTCAGGAAGAAGATCTGATATATGGAGGGGCTGGCGTAAGAGCTCAAGCTTGCGACAAAAACGGTAATCTGCTTGATGATTTTTATTTTATCGAAGATAAAAGAGTAATTCATGTTTGTAATGCTCCCTCTCCAGCAGCAACTGCCTCTTTGTCTATAGGTGATTATATTGCAAATAAAGTTTTATACCATTTCTAAAATTTTTAGAGGAAAAATTGAGTAAAAAATTAGAAAGAATATTTTTATTAATAACAGATTTTATAACAATTAATATTTCCTGGTTATTATTCTTTTATCTTCGTGTTAATACTGGCTGGTTCGAATTAATCTCTCAACCCGATTTCTTCTTACCTATGCTTGCTATCTATTTTTACTGGCTTATAATATTTACACTTGTGGGTATGTATAGAACATGGTTTGCTCAATCAAGATTTGATGAAATATCGACACTATTTAAAACTACCTTTGTAGGTATTTTTATACTTCTCTTTTTAATACTTTATGATGATTATAGAACTGGCATTGTTACTCCATTTAGATTTTTCATATTTATTTACTGGTTAATATTCTTTGTAATTGTAGGAATAGGAAGAATTCTTATAAGAAGCTTTCAACGGTATTTACTCATAAAAGGTTTTGGAAGAAGAAATGTAGTAATTATAGGTTTTAATTCGAAAGCTCAAGAAATTTTTAATATGTTAGAAACTCATAAAGCACTAGGTCTAGATGTAGTTGGCTATGTATCCTTAACAGACCAAATTAATGATAAAGAACATAACGATATCAAAGTTTTAGATACTGCAAAGAATCTTGAAAATGTAATAGATAGTTATAATATAAAAGACGTAATCATATCCGTTGATAGATATCATGAAGATACAATATTAGAACTAATATCCAAATGCGATGGTAAAAATGTTGAAATAAAAATTGTACCAGATTTATATGACATTATAAGTGGTCAAGTTAAGACATCCCAGATTTATGGCATTCCATTGATTGATATAATGCCCGAATTAATGCCAGAATGGGAAAAGAAATTAAAAAGAATCATGGACATTGTTCTTGCATTAATTATGTTGATTTTTACATCTCCACTTACATTACTGGCTGCCATAGCAATTAAACTTGAAAGCAATGGTCCAATCTTTTACAAGCAGGATCGAATGGGAATGAATGGTAAGATTTTTAAGATTATAAAATTTAGAACCATGATTAAAGATGCAGAAAAATATACTGGTCCAGTTTGGTCTACAAAAGATGACCCACGCATTACAAAGGTTGGAAAAATTTTACGCAAATTTCGACTTGATGAAATTCCTCAGGCAATTAATATTCTTAAAGGAGATATGAGTTTTGTTGGTCCACGCCCAGAAAGACCTTATTTTGTTGAACAACTTTCAAAAGAAATCCCTCTTTATAAAAGAAGATTAAAAGTGCGACCAGGATTGACCGGCTGGGCTCAAGTTAAACATAAATACGATGAGACTATTGAAGATGTAAAAATTAAATTACGCTACGATTTGTTTTATATCGAAAATATGAGTTTAAGACTCGACTTTAAAATTCTTTTTAGAACTATTTTTGTAGTATTATTTGGGAAAGGACATTATGACTAATTCATTAAAAACACTCGTTATTATCCCTACTTATAATGAATTAAATAACATTCAGGAGCTTGTGCCTCATATACTGGAGAAATATCCTGAAATTAATATTCTAATTGTTGATGATAATTCTCCAGACGGAACAGCTAATTATGTTGAAGAATTAAGCAAGAATGATCCAAGAATTAAATTAATAAAAAGAGAAAAAAAATTAGGTTTAGGTACTGCGTATGTAGAGGGTTTTAAATATATGTTGAATAATGGTTATGATGTTGTAATTCAAATGGATGCGGATTATTCTCACGATCCAAAAGAGATAAAAAATTTTTTAAAAAATATCAAAAATTACGACTTAGTTATTGGTAGCAGATATATAGATGGGGTTCGTGTCATAAACTGGCCAATTAGAAGATTATTGTTGAGTTATTTTGCAAATTTTTATACAAGAGTAATTACTGGAATACCAATTAAAGATGTTACAGGTGGTTACAAATGCTTTCGAAGAAAAGTTCTTGAAGCTATAAACCTGGATAATATTCATTCTAATGGTTATTCTTTTCAGATTGAAATGAATTTTATTACATGGAAGAAAAAATTTAAGATAAAAGAGATTCCAATTGTTTTTGTAGAACGAACACAGGGTTCATCAAAGATGTCAAAAAAAATTGTTTACGAAGCAATCTTCATGGTATGGAAACTAAGATTTAAAAGTTTATTGGGATTATATAAATAAGTTATGGTTGACCTTTCAATTATCATAGTTAATTATAATGTTAAGGAATTTTTATTGAATCTTCTTGATTCAATAAGAAAAGCTATTAATAATATATCGACTGAAATTATTGTTGTGGATAATGCCTCAGAAGATGGAAGTGTTGAAGTAATTAAAGAAAGATTTCCTGAAGTAAAATTAATTGTTAATAAAACAAACATTGGATTTGGTGCTGCAAATAATCTGGCACTTAAAGAGGCAAAAGGGAAATATTTTCTTTTGATTAATCCGGATACAATTTTACGGGAGGATACACTTAGAGTAATGATTGATTTTTTTGAGTCGCACCCTGATTGTGGAATTGCAGGCTGTAAGGTTTTAAATCCTGATGGTACGCTTCAACTTGCATGCAGGAGAGCTTTTCCTGGTCCTTGGACCTCGTTTACAAAGGTTATGGGACTAAGCAAATTATTCCCAAAAAGTCCCATTTTTGCAAAATATAATTTGACATATCTTGATGAAAATAAAACTTACGAAGTTGATGCTGTAAGTGGTGCATTTATGATGCTGCGAAAAGAAGTTTATGATAAAATTGGTGGTTTTGATTCACAGTTTTTTATGTATGGTGAAGATTTAGACTTATGTTACCGAGCTCAAAAAGCTAATTATAAGGTTTATTATGTTCATTCCACAGAGATAATTCATTATAAAGGAGAAAGTACTAAAAGAAGTAATATTGATGAAACAAAATTATTTTATGATGCAATGCATCTTTTTGTAAAGAAACATTTTTCTTCTTCATTTATTGTTGAAGGTATATTACAAGTTGCAATTTTATTCAGAAAGTTAATTGCATTTGCTTATGTTTATAAATTAGCAATTATAGGTATACTAATTGACTTTTTAATTTTTAGTGGGTTGGTTTTTCTGGCAGAGAAAATTTATTCCAACGTACACTGGCGTGGATTTCCTTATAGTGTAATTCCATGGGTTTATTTTATACCAGCAATATTGCAAATTTTTATTTCGTTTATTTCTGGAGTTTATCAAAAAAAATCTATTTCTGTCTTAAAAAGCTTGATATCACTTTTTTATGGCTTTATTGTATTATCAGCTTTAACATATTTCTTCAAACAATTTGCTTTTAGTCGCGCAGTTGTAATAATAACTTATCTTTTAGCTTTTATGTTATTTTCTCTATGGAGAATTTTTGTAAAGGTAGTTTTTAAGCTTGGTTTAATAAGCGAGTCCCGAAAAGCAAGAACATTAATTGTTGGTGGTAACAAAAAGTCAGATGAACTTGCTGCAAAACTTAAATCAAACATTACTTCACTTTATCAGGTTATCGGATTTGTCGGTTTAAACAGGAAAGATATCGGAGAGAGAGTGGGCAATTATAAAGTACTTGGTTTTATTGAAAATATTAAAAAATTAATAACAGATGAAAAAATTGAAAAGGTAATATTTTCTTCTGATGATATTTCTTTTGAAAAAATTTTTTCAATTGTTTCTGAATGTCAGGGATTAAATGTTGAATTTATGGTGGCTGGTAAAGAGCTTGATTATCTTGTTGGTAAATCTTCTATAACAATGCTAGATGATATACCTCTATTGAAATTGCAATATAATATTTCCTCCTTTGGTCATCGATTTACAAAATTAATTTTTGATTACAGTATGAGTTTAATCTTAATTTTACTTTTGGTATATCCTTTTATATTTTTACTTCAAAGAATGACTAATAAAAAGAATGATTTAATAAATTTTGTATTGCAAATTCCAGATATACTTAAAGGTAAAAAAAGTTTTGTTGGTCCACGTAAAATTTCTTATTATGGAGATTTATTTGTAGGTAAACCAGGGATTACTGGTTTATGGTATGTTGAAAATATATTACCAGAAGATGAAGAAGAGATTAAGAGTCTTGATATTTTTTATGCAAAAAATCAAAATATATGGCTTGATTTAGAAATTCTTGGAAGAACTATAACAAAAATGATATTAAGGATGGGGTAAAATGGCAAAAAATACACTTGATTTTGAAAAGCCAATTCTTGAACTTGAAAATAAGATTGAAGAGATGCGTAAATATGAAGGGCATCTCGATATTTCTAATGAAATAAAAACACTTGAGGAGAAAGTCATTCAACTCAAAAAAAGTATTTATGAAAATCTAACTCGCTGGCAACGTGTACAATTAGCACGTCATCCCGAACGTCCGTATACTCTTGATTATATTTATATGATGACAGAAGATTTTATTGAATTGCACGGTGATCGACTATTTAAAGATGATCATGCAATTGTTGGTGGCTTTGCTAAATTGGATGAATATAAAGTAATGATTATAGGACATCAAAAAGGGAGAGATACAAAATCAAATTTATATAGAAATTTTGGAATGCCAAATCCTGAAGGATACAGAAAAGCATTACGTTTAATGAAACTTGCTGAAAAATTTAATAAACCTGTTATAACAATGCTTGATACACCAGGTGCTTACCCTGGTATAGAAGCTGAACAACGCGGGCAGGCAGAAGCAATCGCTCGAAATTTACTCGAAATGAGTCGTCTTAAGGTTCCTATAATAGTTGTAATTATTGGTGAAGGAGCAAGTGGCGGTGCTTTAGGTATAGGAGTTGGAGATAGAATTTTAATGCTTCAAAATACATGGTATTCTGTTATTAGTCCCGAATCCTGTTCCAGTATTTTATGGCGCAGCTGGGATTATAAAGAGCAAGCTGCAGAAGCTCTAAAATTAACAGCAGATGATCTTCTTCAACAGGGAATCATTGACAGAATTCTAACAGAACCTTTGGGAGGTGCTCATAAAGATCATCAAGGAATGGCAAATACACTGAAATCTATTCTTAAAGAAGAACTTGCAGAACTAATAAAAATTAAACCGGAGAAACTTGTTCAAAACCGACTTGAAAAATTTGGGAAAATGGGCGTATTCGTAGAATAATTTATTTGTAAATCTTATAAACTAATATCCTTGAAAAAGGGTCCAGTATTTTAATAAAAATTAATTCCCGATAGATGCTGACTCATAAAACTGAAATTCGAGTTCGATATGCAGATACTGATAAAATGCAATTTGTATATAATGGCAAGTATCTTGAATATTTCGAAGTTGGAAGAACAGAACTTCTTAGAATGATTGGATTACCATATGCAGAACTTGAAAAAAATGGTTATCAATTACCTTTAATCGAAGCGAATATAAAATATAAAAATCCTGCCTTCTATGATGATATTCTTGAAATAGAAGCAACTGTTAAAGAATTGTATACTCCCCGAGTTTATATTGAATATGTGATCAGGAGAAAAGATACAAATGAGTTAATTGCAGAAGGATTTACAACACACGTTTTTATAAAAACAGATACAAAAAAAGCTGTCCGTCCTCCCAATATTTATATAGAGGCTTTGAAAAAATTCTTTCGTTAAAGGATCTGGCAGTATGATGATTTATATTTGGTTCTTAATAAAATTATGATATTCTTCAGATATGTTTGATAAAATAAAAGAACTTACAAAAGACACAATAATTTACGGCATAAGTACAATTGTTGGAAGATTTCTTAATTTTCTTCTTGTGCCATTTTATACAAATGTCTTTTCACCTGCTGATGTGGGGGTTTATTCAAATATTTATGCATATATAGCCTTTCTTAATATAATTTTTATATATGGAATGGATGCAGCTTTTATGAAGTATAGCTCAATTGCTTCTACTGATAAAAAGAAAGTTGCTTATTCAACCGCATTTTTGTGTGTTTTAACTTCATCACTCATACTTTCTTTAATTTTATTTTTGTTCAGAAATAATTTTATAAAATTAATTGAAATACCACCGGAATATTCATATCTCTATTATTATTTAATTCTTATAGTTCTTGTTGATACAATTGCAATTGTTCCTTATGCAAATCTGCGTTTACAAAGAAAATCTGTAAAATTTACACTTATAAGACTGAGCAATATTATCACTAATATTATTCTGAATTTTGTACTTGTTTTGAAATTTAAAATGGGGATAGAAGCAATTTTTATTGCGAATCTTTTAGCATCTGCTATTTCATTGTTATTATTATTACCTGATATAATTAATAATTTCGTTCTTAAGCTTGAAAAAATATTTTTAAGGCCAATGTTAAAATTTGCCATCCCTTATTTGCCTGCCAGCATAGCTGCAACTATAGTACAAGTTATTGATAGACCTATTGTTTTAGCTCTTACAAATCAAGAAACTCTGGGTATATACCAGGCAAACTACAAGCTTGGCATTTTTATGATGTTAATTGTTCAGATGTTTCAATTTGCCTGGCAACCTTTCTTGCTTTCGACTGCAAAAGAAGAAAATGCAAAAGAAATTTTTTCTAAAGTGCTTACACTATTTTTAATTGCAACTTCAATTGTATGGATAATCCTATCTTTATTCATTGATAATCTTGCAATGTTGAAATTCTATGGAAACATAAGTTTAATTGGTTATCGTTTCTGGAATGGTCTTCAGATTGTTCCTATAATATTGTTAGCATATTTATTTAATGGTATGTATGTTAATTTTCAGGCAGGCTTATACATAGAGGAAAAGACAAAATACTTCTCTGTTGTTACTGGATTAGGAGCAATAGTAAATGTTTTTGTGAACTTTATATTGATTCCACCTCTTGGAATAATGGGAGCTGCACTAGCAACTTTGGTAAGTTATGTCATTATGGCATTTACTTTATTTTTATTTTCTCAAAAAGTCTACAGTATAAAATATGATTATGAAAAAATATCAAAATTATTATTACTTATTTTTGTAAGTTGCGTTGCATATTATATATTTTATTACAACAACTCACTAACTATTCCAGTTAAAATAATTTTTATTATCACTTTTCTCGCTTTATTATTTATACTAAACATATTAGACAGAAATTTATTTTTTTACTTCAGAAAAATTTTATTAGGGAAAAAATGAATTCTAAAATAAAGCCTCAAAAGCTTTTAATTCTTATTAAAGAGTATGAAAGATTAAATAAAATTATTAAGAATAAATGGAACGTGTTTTCAATATGGGTATCCACAATTTCACTTGCAATAATTATGTCGTTTGTTCTTTTTGAAATAAATCGTTTGGGAAATATTGGAAAAATTATTTTCCCTTTTCTTTTAATTATTCTCTTATTGGAAATCTATTTAATAGCAAAAAATTACTTTGACTCAAAATTATATATCATAATATCAGCATTATTAAACAAGGATGATCTTGGTCAAACTATTTCATATTTAATAGATTCAGAAAAGATAAAGATCAAGAGAGTTTCAAAAGACTATGCGGATATACCACTACCAGAATATGCTACTGAAGGAAGTAGCGGTCTGGATCTTCGAGCTGCAATTGATAACGAAATTGTTATCCCAAAGGGGGGGTATGAATTGGTACCAACAAATTTGAAAGTTGAAATTCCTTACGGATTTGAGATTCAGGTTAGACCACGTAGCGGGCTGGCATCAAAATATGGAATTGGATTGCTTAATTCTCCTGGAACAATCGATTCGGATTATCGAGGAGAAATTAAAGTAATTTTATTCAATTTTGGTAAAGAAGATTTTGTTGTTAAACGTGGGGATAGAATTGCTCAGATAGTTCTCTCAAAAGTTTATAAAGCGGAAATCGTTGAATCGGATGATTTAAATGAAACCAAAAGAAACGAAGGTGGATTTGGTCATACAGGAATAAATTGATAAAAAAAATCATAGAAATTTATTTTTGAAATTAGTACAAAAAGGAATTTTTTAATGTCAGATTTTATTCATTTACATAATCACTCTCACTATAGCCTACAGGATGCAGCGTGTACGGTCGAAGACCTTGTTATGGCTGCAAAGAAAAATAATATGCACGCTGTTGCTCTTACAGATCATGGAGTAATGTTCGGTGCTTTACAATTTTATAAAAAAGCAAAAGCAGAAGGAATTAAACCTATTATTGGCATGGAAGCTTATGTTGATTTTGAAAAAAGTAGATTTGATAAAGGAACAGATAATGGCAAACGCAAATCGAAACATTACAGCCACCTTCTACTACTCGCAAAAAATGAAACTGGATATAAAAACTTGATGAAGATTTCAACAATTGGTCACACACAAGGTTTTTATTACAAACCAAGAATAGATCTGGAAATTCTAAATAAATATAGAGATGGATTAATTTGTACATCAGCTTGTCCTGCCGGTCCTATATCAACTCAATTAATTAATAATGATTGGGATAAAGCTGAAGAAATAGCAATAAAACTTAAAGAGTTATTTGGTGATGACTTCTATCTTGAAATTCAGGATCACGGAATGGAAATTGAAAGACCTATATTATCTGGAATGCCAAAACTTGCAAAACAACTTAACATTAAACTTGTTGCTACTAACGATGTTCATTACATAGAAAAAGATCACTCAATTGCACATAATATATTACTTCTTTTAGGAGATAAAACTGGAACAGCTGATTATCGCGATTTGCGATATGGAACCGATCAAATTTATTTTAAATCTGCTGATGAAATGAAAAAAATATTCAAGAACTATAAAGATGCGATTGATAATACATTGGAAATTGAAGAAAAAATAGATTTAACTCTTGATTTTAAGGGACATCATTTCCCGATTTTCCCGCTTCCAGAAAATGTGAGTTCGCTCGAAGAATATTTAGTTCAATTAGCATATGATAAATTGGAAAAGCGTTTTAAAAAGATCACTCCAGAAATAGAAGATAGACTTAAGTATGAGCTTAATGTAATTAACCAGATGGGTTATGCAGGCTATTTCCTGATAGTTCAGGACTTTATCAATGCTTCAAAGAAAAAGGGAATACCTGTAGGACCTGGAAGAGGAAGTGCAGCTGGAAGTTTGGTAGCATATGTTCTTGGAATTACTGATGTCAATCCTCTTGAATATAATTTGCTTTTTGAAAGGTTTTTAAATCCAGCAAGAAAATCAATGCCCGATATAGATGTTGATTTTGCGCACGATAAAAGAGAAGAAGTTATAAGTTATGTTAAAGAAAAATATGGTGAAAATTCTGTTGCTCAAATTATTACTTTTAATAGATTATCTTCAAGACAGGTAATACGCGATGTTGCACGAGTATTAAAAATTCCTATTCCTCAGGTGGATAATATTACAAAACATATACCTTCAAAATTTGGGAGAGTATATACAATTGATCAGGCGTTGGATGAAGTGCCAGAGCTTCAATGGATTAAAAAAACTGACGACCCTGTTATTCAGGAATTAATCAAATATGCAAGAATTTTAGAAGGATTAAATAGAAATGCATCGAAACATGCTGCGGGAGTTGTAATTACACCTGGTGATGTAAGCGATTTTGTTCCATTGGCAATCTATGGCGAACAAGAAGAAACTGCTACTGTAACTCAATTTAATATGAAAGACCTTGAAGATGCCGGAATTTTGAAAATGGATTTTTTAGGACTTGATACACTTTCAATAATCCGTGATACTATAGAGCTTGTTAAAGAAACAAAAGGAATATCCATTGACATTGAAAATATTCCTGTTGATGATCCTAAAACATTTGAACTTTTTGCTAAAGGACAAACTACAGCTGTATTTCAGTTTGAATCTGCACCTATGAAAGAATATTTGAAAAGATTAAAACCAACAAGCATTAAAGACCTCGCTGCTATGAATGCTCTTTATAGACCGGGACCTATGGAGTTTATTGATGATTTTATTGCTCGAAAATAAAAGAAAAAAGAAATTACATATTTGCATCCGGTTCTTGAAACAATTTTAAAAGAAACTTATGGCATTATTGTTTATCAGGAACAGGTAATTCAAATAGCAAATAAAGTTGCAGGAATGAGTCTTGCAGAAGCTGATTTACTCAGAAGAGCAATGGGCAAAAAAGACCTTAAAGCAATGCAGGAACAAAGAGATAAATTTATAAAAGGGGCCGAGCAAAATAATATTGATCCAAAAATAGCCGGGGGAATTTTTGATGCTATAGATAAATTTGCAAACTATGGTTTTAATAAAAGTCATGCTGTTGCATATAGTATCCTAGCTTATCAAACAGCTTATCTTAAAGCTCACTATCTTGAAGAATTCTTAGCTGCAAATCTCTCTAACAAATTTGATAGCACTGATAAAGTTACAATCTTACTTGAAGAATGCAGAAAACTTGGTGTAAAAGTATTACCTCCTGATATTAATAATCCCACAGTAAAATTTCAGGTAAAAGATAATCAAATAATTTTTGGAATGGCTGCTATAAAAAATGTTGGTATTCAAGCTGTGGAAGAAATTAAAAAAGCTCGCGAAAAATTAGGGAGGGATTTTAAAAGCATATACGATTTTTGTGCTTATGTTGATACAAGAATTGTTAATAAACGTGCTCTGGAAGGTCTTGTTTTGGCTGGTGCTTTAGATTCGTGCACTGGAACAAGAGCCCAAAATTTTGCTGCAATAGAAGAAGCTCTCGAATTTGGAAGCAAAATTAAATCAGCCAGAGAATCTCATGCACAAAGTTTATTTGCCGTTGATTCCGAAGAATTTCATTATGAAGAACCTGCATTGCCAGATGTTAATCAATGGAATACACGTGAAATACTTGCTAAAGAAAGAGAGGTTTTGGGATTTTATCTAAGTGACCATCCATTAAGAAAATATGAAATAGAATATAATTCATTTGCTCTTGTTCATCTTGGAGAACCTGAAACTTATAAATATGATGAAATTGTACGAGCTTGTGGTGTTGTTACCGATGTTAATATCAAAATGGATAAATCAGGTAAAAAGATGGCATTTTTTAAACTCGATGATTTTTCAGGTTCTTGTGATTGTATTATGTTCTCAAAAGTTTATAAAGATTATGTCGAACTTATTTTCCCCGAATCAACTATTATGGCCGTAGGTAAACTCGAAAGTAGCGGAGATGCTGTAAAACTTCAGGTTGAAGAAGCTTATCCTCTAAGTGAGGTAAAAAATAAATTTGCAAAACGATTAGGAATAATTTTAGATCCATCAATTCATAATTTGGAATTAATAGATGAAATGCAAAATTTATTTAAGGAATTTGATGGCAATACCCCCGTGTTTTTATATGTAAAAGAAAATGGAACATATAAAGAATTTATTGCTGGATATCAGGTAAGGGTAGATGATGAGTTAATCGAATTTTTGAAAAAACTTCTTGGTATCGAAAACCTGCTCTACTTTACTGTATGAAAATAAATGAAGAGAGAACAAAAAAATTTATTTTGGCATTTAATGATAAAAATATTATGTAGTATATCTGTCGTTTTGTTACCAATTTTTAAGATGATAAATAATAAAAAATAAATTTCAGAAAAATTATACGAAAGCAAATATTTATTCACATATGTGAATAAATATGCATTTGATTTTTATTGAAGAAATGTCTTGAAAATCATAATATCGACAAACCATTTGATTTGAATTTTCTATTTCTTAAGTTTGCATCACACATAACAAAAAGAGGAAAATAAATGGAAAAAAAGTGGGCATTAATTCTTGGCTCATCAAGTGGTTTTGGTGGGGCAACTGCCGTTGAACTTTCAAAAAATGGTTATAATATTTTTGGAGTACATTTAGACCGCCAGGCTACAATGCCTTTAGTTCAGCAAATTATCAAGAAAATTGAAAAAAATGGTCAACAAGCTGTTTTTTTTAATATAAATGCGGCGGACCAAATTAAAATAATTGATACACTCGATGAAATTAAAGAAAGATTTGCAGCTTCAAAAGATAATTCTAAAATTAATGTGCTTGTTCATTCACTTGCTTTTGGTACATTAAAACCTTTTATTTCAAAGAATCCTGATGAATGTGTAACACCTGCTCAGATGTCGATGACTTTAGATGTAATGGCACATTCACTGGTATATTGGACTCAGGGCTTGGTATTTAGAAATTTACTTGCTGAAGGAGGAAGAATATTTGCATTAACAAGTGCAGGTTCGCATACAGTTATTCCGAGCTATGGAGCTGTTTCAGCAGCAAAAGCAGCTCTGGAAGCACATGTAAGACAGTTAGCTGTTGAGTTAGGTTCAATGAGGATAACTTGTAATGCAATAATGGCTGGAGTTACAGATACACCTGCTGGTCGAAAAATTCCTTTGTTCGATAAAATGATGCATGCTGCTCAATTCAAAAATCCACAGGGAAGATTAACTACACCGGAAGATGTAGCAAAAGCAATAGTTGCCTTATCTGATGAAAAGTGTAGCTGGATATCAGGTAATGTAATTGGTGTGGATGGTGGTGAATATATAGTAAATTTTATAGGTGAAAAGGCTCATCTTGCATTCAAATAAAATGGGAATAAATAAATGGAAGCTTTCATCTTTACTGAAGAGCAGAATATGCTCCGCGAAACGGTTCGCGATTTTGTTAACAACGAAATTAAACCAATAGCAGCAAAAATTGATGAGGAGGAAAAAATCCCCGACGAATTAATCAAGAAATTAGCAGATTTAGGCTTTTTAGGTGTTGCTTTTCCAGAAGAATATAGTGGAGGAGGATTTGGAGAAATAGGTTATTGCATAATGCAGGAAGAAATTGCAAGGGGTTGCCTTTCAACAGCAACATTTATTGGAGCACATCAATCTATCGGTGCTAATGCAATTTATCTCGGAGGGAATGAAGAACAAAAGAAAAAATATTTAACACCTCTTGCTAAAGGAGAAAAAATTGGAGCTTTTTGTTTGACAGAAGCTCAAGCAGGTTCGGATTCTTTTAATGTAAAAACACGCGCCGAACTTGATGGTAATGTATGGGTCCTTAATGGCGAAAAACTGTGGATTACAAATGGCGGTATTGCAGATATTGTTACAGTATTTGCAAGAACATCTAAAGGAATTAGTGCTTTTATTGTAGAGACCAATACTCCAGGCTTTCATGCAGGACCACCTGAAAAGAAAATGGGCATAAAAGGAAGTACTACAAATCCTATTATATTAGAAAATGTTAGAATTCCTAAGGATAATTTATTAGGGAAAGAAGGCCGTGGCTTTTTACTTGCTATGAAAGTTCTTGATGCTGGTAGATTGGGACTGGGAGCAGCATGTCTTGGCGCTGCTAAAGAACTTTTAGAACTCTCAACTCGTTATGCAAAACAAAGAAAACAATTTGATCAAACAATATCGAATTTTCAAGCAATTCAATTTATGCTGGCTGAAATGGCAACTATGATTTATAATATGGAATCAATCGTCTATAGAACAGCTGTTGATTATGATTTGAATAAAGATATTTCCTATAAGGCTGCAATAGTTAAACTTTATTGTTCTGAATCATTAGACAAAATTGCTGATTATGCTGTTCAGATTCATGGTGGGATGGGATATTCCAGAGAGTTACCCATTGAAAGATTTTATCGCGATTCCAGAATTAATAGAATTTTTGAAGGTACAAACGAAATTCAGAAAGGTATAATTGCAAGAGAAATAATCAAAAAAAATGGAGTATTATTTTAATTAAGGAGATAACTAAATTATGAAACCATTTATATTCACAGATTCCAATTTTGATAAAGAAGCTTTACAATCTGATATACCTGTAATTGTTGATTTTTGGGCCGCCTGGTGTGGACCATGTAGAATGATTGCTCCTATTATCGAAGACTTATCAGAAGAATATCAAGGTAAAATTAAAGTAGGCAAACTTGATGTTGATGAAAATCAACAAACGGCAATTCGTTATGGTGTAAGAAGTATTCCTACTGTTTTATTTATTAAAGATGGAGAGGTTAAGGATACAATAATCGGTGCAGTGCCAAAGAGTGTTTTTATTGAAAAGATTGAAAAGTTGTTTTAAAATAAAAAAGATTTTTAATTTTATACTTGACAAAACCAATAAGTGGTATTATTTTTTTATCGAAAATGATAATATTTTGAATGATAATTAATTCTATAATAGTGGCAAGAAAACATCAAAATTTCAGATACTTTCCCATATCAGTTATTTTATGGACATGAATATAAGTAGAGATAGAATTATTTTTACAATTAGTTAAACTATATCTCACAAATATAGGAGGTAATTATTGTTTTTTATTTACAATTTTTTTCCAATCAATAACCCTTTCTTTATTTATTATTAAAATAACAAGTTAAGGAGTAAAGTATGCATCGAAAATTTTTTTACTTTTTGCTATTTCTTTCTCTTTTTCCTGCGCTACTTACAGCAGGAACAAAGGGTAGAATAAAGGGGAAGGTAGTCGATTTGCAAACAGGCGAGCCTTTAATTGGTGCTAATATTATTGTACTTGGTACAACAACAGGTGCAGCCTCGGATGCAAATGGTGAATATGTACTACAAAACCTCGACCCAGGTGTTTATAGTGTAAGGGCATCTTACCTGGGATATCAATCAATAACTATTTCTAATGTTCGTGTTAGTGCTGACCTTACAACATCTCTGGATTTCCAATTACCGAGCGAAGAGATACAGGTAGGTACAGTTGAAATTGTAGCTCAAAAACCACTTATCCAAAAAGATAATACTAATGCTGTAAGAATCACTACAAGTGAAGATATACAAGCATTACCAGTACGTGGTGTCAATAATATAGTAAGTTTAACAGCGGGTGTCGTTTTTCAAAATGGGAATATCTACATCCGTGGTGGTAGAAATGACGAAGTTGGGTACTACCTTGAAGGAGTATCAATAAAAAATCCTATTACTGGTAATCGTGGTGTAACTATTTCACAGGACGCAATTGAAGAAATACAAGTTCAAGCAGGTGGTTATACGGCAGAATTTGGAGGTGCTAATGCCGGTATTATTCGCCAATCATTTAAATCAGGTGGTACTCAACTGAAAGCAAGTTATGAATACATAACAGATAATATTACTTTCAAAAGCAAGGATGATGCTTTTGATGGAAAGAAACGTCTCGGTGCATACTGGTGGGGTTATAATGAACAAAGTGCAGTTTTAAGTGGACCTTTGTTCGATAATAGAATTAAATTTTTTACAAATATAAATTATGTCTATAATCGAGATCCAGAACCACAACCTTATCCAGGAATTAATCTGGGCATACTTACAGATAATATTACAAACGATACAATTAACTTTGTTTATCCAGCAGGTCCTCGAAAAGGAGTCCAAGAACAATACTATACATATACAGGTACACTTAATATAGACTTAAAACCAATCTTATTAAGATTATCTGGTACATATACAACTTATAATTCTGATGTATGGGCAGATGATCCAATAAGAAATATTTTACAAACACGACGTGGAAGAAATGAGCAGAATAATGGTGCACTTAACTTGAAAATTACTCATGTTTTGAGTGGTACTATGTTTTATGAATTGTCCGCTGGTTATTTCTTTTCAAATAGTGAGACATATACGCCTGGACTTGGGTCAAATTATTGGGTATACGGCGATAGTGTTGCCAATGCAGAAGTAGGTTGGACAATTCCCAGAACACCAACTGATATAGCAAATGGAGTTTATGGAAGATATGTAAGTCCTACACAAGCAAGTATAATGGGATTCTATTTTAATAGAAATGGTTCAATTCCGGTTGGTTATGGAAAAAATGACCGAAAAGGTTTATCTCTGAACGGTTCTTTATCATTTTTATTAGGAAAACATCATACATTTAAAATTGGTGGAGAATATCAACAATATGTGTTGAGAAACTGGGGATTGAGAAGTCAAGTTAGCTTAGCAGCTTCTCTAAATAACTGGCTTGTTGCACATCCGAATGCAACAGAGGCAGAAATTAATGCGCAGAAACGTCAATTAATTTTAACAAGAGGAGTTAATAATTATGGTTACGATGTTTTTGGCAATGAAACTGATGAAGGCTTCTTCGATGCTCCTCATAAACCAGTTTTTGCAGCTGCATATATACAGGATAAAATAGAATACGAAGATCTCGTAATCAATGCTGGTTTGAGATTCGATTATATTGATATTGATAACTTAACATTTGTAGATCCATCCCAGCCTGATTTAGCTATTAATCCTCAAACAGGTGAACTTTATGAAGCTGGCTGGAAGAAAGTAACAACATTTAGTGCTATAAGTCCTCGTTTAGGATTTTCGTTCCCTGTTACAGATAAGACTGTATTCCATGCTCAGTTTGGAAAATTCGTTCAACAACCTGCATTAAATACAGCTTACTTAGGATATTATGAATTAGCATGGGAAATTAAAGGTGGATATTTTATATCTCGACCAGCTGGTACAAACATAAGACCTACAAGAACAACACAATATGAACTGGGATTTACACAACAATTAACTGATTTTATGTCTCTCGATATTACTGGTTATTATAAGGACATTAAAGATCAAGTTCAGTATGTAAATCAGCCTGTTGTAAGAACCTCAGCTTTCCAGAATTATAATATATTAGCTAATGGAGACTATGCAACAACAAAGGGTGTGGAAATAACCCTTAATATGAGAAGATATCAAAGATTGGCTGCAAATGCCTCAATTTCATTCCAGGATGCAAGAGGTACAGGTTCAAACCCTTATTCGAATAGTGGTATAGTTGGAGCTCCATTGGACGGTGTTACTATTTACGTTCCTAAATATATATCTCCATTACAATTTAACCAAGCTATTAAAGGAAATATAAATCTTGACTATCGTTTCGGTCCAAATGATGGCCCAGCATTATTGCATGATTTTGGTGTGTCTGTACTCGCTATGTTTAATAGTGGTCATCCATATACAAGAGGTTTTGGTGCTCTCAATGCAGAAACTGATGCACGCTTTAGACAACCACTCGAAGCACTAAATGCATCTACTACTCCTGCAGAATTTCAAGTTGATTTACGCGTAGATAAAACATTTAGACTATTTGATAGACTCTCGCTTAACGTATATGTATATGTTATTAATTTGTTTGATAGAAAGAATGTTCGAAATGTATACTTGAGGACCGGGTCGCCTGATGATGATGGTGTAATTTATAACCCCGAATTAGCACAACAATTAATTTCAACTTATGGTGAACAATATATTAACCTATATAAGGCTATTAATGTTGATTATCAGCAAGGTTATGGTGGAGTTCCTGGAGCACCAAGCAATTTATTGTATGGACCACCTCGTCAGATACGACTTGGTATCAGATTAGAATACTAATAAAGTTTGAATAAATAACAGGAGTATAATATGAAAATAAAGTTTTTTAGAATTCTAAGTTTAGCGCTAATATTAATAGCGTTTACAACAATGGCTTTTGCCAAAGGTGGAGGTGATAAAAAATCCACCAGACTTAATAAAGGTCTAGGAGTGCCAGTTTATACCAAAATCAATATTAATAATATTTCTACATGGATAAAAAATGATGGCGAAACAGATATAAATCAAAATGGTAATTCTGGTTTTGTTTTCCCAAAAGGAAGTAATAAAACAGCAGTATTCCAATCAGGTTTTCTGTGGGGAGGTAAAGTTGATGGGCAATGGAGAGTAGGAGGTTCTACATATCGTCAGGGAACCGTACCAGGAAGAATATTACCCAATGGACAACCTGCAAATCCTGATGATCCTGATGTTAGAATTTACAGAGTAAGAAGAGATTATAAAGAAGGTAATTTAGATGCTGAATTAGCTGATGGCGATGGTCCAAGTATTGAAGCAATTCGTGAACAATATGAAAAAGATTGGAATGAATGGCCAGCAGATCAAGGAGCTCCTTATGAAGATGTTGATGGTGATGGCAAATATGATCCTACCGTAGATATTCCAGGTGTTCCTGGAGCAGATCAAACTGTATGGTTTGTTTGTAATGATTTAGATCCTGCTCAAACAGATTATATGTATGGCTCCCTTCCAATGGGAATTGAAGAACAGGTTACTGTTTGGGGATATAAAGCAACTGGTGCACTTGGAAATATGATTTTCAGAAAATTTTTAATAATTAATAAAAATCCAGATAAAAAACCCTTTACTGAAATGTATGTTTCTATGTGGAGTGATATAGATCTTGGTGATGCAGGCGACGATTTTGCAGGATGCGATACTACGCTTAGTCTTGGCTATTGCTACAATGCAAATGAAACAGATGCAACTTATAATCCGCTGCCACCCCCTGCTGTTGGCTTTGACTATTTCCAGGGGCCTTTAATTGAAGGAACACCCACAGATACTGCCATATTTAAGGGTAAATATGTACCTGGCAAGAAAAATATGCCAATGACCGCATTTTATTTCTTTATAAATGGAGATCCTATTTATAGTGATCCGGACTTGGGTCTTTACGAAACAGGTGCACTTCAATGGTACAATCTATTCAGAGGAAGAATTTCTACAAGTGGGGATCCATTTGTTGATCCAACAACAAGTCAACCTACTAAATTTACATTGTCAGGAGATCCTATAGCAGCAACAGGTTGGTTGGATGGTCAACTTCATCCACCTGGGGATAGAAGAATTGGTATGGCTTCCGGTCCATTTGAAATGGCTTATGGAGATACTCAGGAAGTTGTAGTTGCAGAAATAGCAGCAGGTGCAATACCCGGAGTCGATAGATTGAAAGCTGTTCAATTATTAAAAGACTACGATATTGCAGCTCAGATTGCATACGATAGACTATTCCAGTTACCAAGAGCTCCAGAACAACCAAAAGTTGTAGTCGGTGAGCTTGATAGAGAAATTGTTTTATCATGGGGCAGTGATATTGCAACTGTTAATAAGACAGAAAGTTATAGTGACTTTGGTTATAATTTTGAAGGCTATAATGTTTATCAATTACCATCTCCTTCTGCTCAGCTTTCACAAGCAGTTAGAATTGCAACATTTGATGTTGTTAATGATATTAAAAAGATTACTGATTTAGAATTCGATCCTACTGCTGGTATTCCTATTGAAAAAGTAGTAGCATTTGGAAACGACTCGGGTATAAAGAGATTTATTAGCATAAAAAATGATGCTTTGAAAGGTGGCTTGCCATTAAACAATGGTAGTAGATATTATTTTGCTATTACTGCATATGCATATAATCCTAATCCTCCATTTGGTCCAAAAGTGCTAGAAAATGCCTTACAAATACTTACAGTTGTTCCGCAGGGTCCAAAACCTGGTGTTAGATATGAAAGTACAGTAGGTAAAGAAATTGTAGGTACACGTACAAAAGGAAAAAGCGATGGTAAAGTAATGGGATATGTAGTAGATCCAACAAAGACTAAAGGTGGAAGTTATGTAATTAAGTTTAAAGATGATGGACAGGGTCATGGAGGCGTTTTATGGTCTGTAGTAAAAAATGGTACTGTGTTAGTTGATAATCAAAGTAACTTAAGTGGCGATGAAAATTATCCAATAGTTGATGGAATTCTGATAAAAGTTATGGGTCCTCCACCGGGAGTAAAACATGATGATATGTTTACTACAGATGATGTTACAAAATGGGGTTGGGATATCCCTTCTGGTACAAGAAGATTTACATGGGCTGGTGGTGCTGATGGATTTCATTTTGAAGGATTTCAGGGAGCTTTAGGTTGGTATAGCCCAAGAGCTGCATTTGGAGATGGGCAAATGTTGGTAGGTCCTGGAGAAGTTAAAAATGTATTATTAAAATTAGCAAGTGTTAACTTTACAGGAGATTATGATCCTCCATTTAATCCTGATGATCCCAATGTTTCTTATGGTTATAGATATTTGAGAAATGCTCAAAGACCACCTGCTAAGGAGGAATTTACTAAATATATATTAAATCCAGAATCATATGGTTTCCAGGAATTTGCAAAGAATGTTCCATTATCAGCGTGGGATATAGATGATCCTGCTAATCCAAAAAGATTAGCTGTTGGTTTCCTCGAAAATAATGTTGCCGATGGCCTTGTTGATGGTAAATATTGGCCAGGTAACTATAATAATTATGATAATACAGCTACAACTGGTCCAAGAGAATGGTTATTTATTTTTGATGAACCATATACAGAAACACCAGATCCAAAATTGGCTACAAATATTATAGATAGCGATGCAAGAGTAATGTATTGGTTTACAGCTGCACGCAGAGGTGCTGTTCCATTCTCACCCGACGAAACAGGCAATGATCAATTTGCTATATATCCAAATAAAGCAATAACACCAGCAGACGAATTTCAATTAACAGCTCCTTCAGTAACCGAAAGTACTGAACTAGCTAAAGAAGATGTTGAAATGATTAATGTTTTCCCAAATCCATACTATGGCGTCAATCCGCAAGAAATAAATAAATATCAACGATTTGTTACATTTACTCATTTACCACAAAAAGCAACAATTAGAATATTTAACTTGGCAGGACAACTTGTAAGAACGATAAGAAAAGATTCACCTGAACAATTCCAGAGATGGGATTTGAATAACGAAAGTAGTTTACCTGTTGCTAGCGGTATTTATATTGTTCACGTTGATATGCCAGATTTGGGTAAAACAAAGATTCTAAAAGTAGCTATCATTCAAGAACAACAAGTTCTTGATAGATTCTAAAAAATTGAAGGAGACTGAAAATGAAAAAAATAAATATAATTGCAGTTTTACTTTTAACACTACTGACTGTCGGCAATATATTTGCAGGCGGTGGAAGTCGTAATGGTACTGCAGGAGCTACTGAATTGTTGATACCTGTAGGTGCACGTGGTATTTCAATGTCGGGTGCTACTATAGTCGGTGCTACAGGTGTAGAAGCATTATACTGGAATCCTGCAAACCTCGTTCGCGGAGAATATAACACTTATGCTTTATTTTCTCACATGAATTATATAGCTGATATTAGCGTTGACTATGGAGCAGTTTCTACCAATATTGAAGGTTTCGGTGCTTTAGGTTTTACTATTAAATCCATAGGTATAGGTGATATACCTGTAACCACAGTTATAAATCCAGATGGAACAGGTCAAACTTTCCGTCCGTCATTTGTTACTTTTGGTGTAACTTATTCAAGAATGTTGAGTGATAGAATTTCTGTGGGGGTTACAGCTAACCTGGTTACTGAAAGAATTGAATTGGTTTCTACTACAGGTATTGCTTTTAATATGGGAGTTGCCTATAAAAACTTGGCTAATGTTGAAGGATTGAGCTTTGCAGTTGTTCTAAAAAATATTGGACCTCAAATGAAATATGATGGCAGCGGTCTTAATGTAAAAGCAATATCAACAGATTTAGCTCGTCCAACTCAATATTACAAAATAGATGCTGCATCGTTTGAACTGCCATCTACTCTTGAACTCGGTTTGGGCTATGATTTGCAGATTAATGAATCAAATGCGGTAACAGTAAATGGTGTTTTCCAGAATAGTAACTTTTATGGTGATGAGTATAAATTTGGTGCCGAGTATTCTTTTAATAAAACTCTATTCTTAAGAGGTGGTTACATGTTTATGCCTGAATTAGAAAGCGATAACAATGTATTTGGTTTAACTGCAGGGTTCGGAATAAATTATAATCTTGGTGGTGTCGGAATTATGTTAGATTATGCATATCGTCAGGCTAAGTTCTTCGATGCAAATCATGTGTTTACTATTACTTTAGGATTATGATATATACCTGAACATCTAGAAAAAGAAGCCCTCAAGTTTTGAGGGCTTCAGTTTTTTAAATGACAATAATATTAAAATGAAGGAACTTATTTGTATTGTTGATTATATTTTACTAATTGATTAAATATGATATATAAATATTATATGAATTTGAGGATTAATATGTTAAAAAAAATTTTGTTTTTTATTCTATTAATTACGTTTGTACTGAATATATATGGACAGGAACAATTAAATTTTGAATTCGACTATGGCCGTTTCAAATTTGATTCTACTTCAGTCTATATGGAATTTTATTATGAGTTAAATACATCAAATATGTTAATTAAAAATACAACTTCAGGATATGTTAAAGAAGCAATAGTTCACATTGAAATGAAAAATGATGATGCTGATACTTTTTTTATAAAAAAAGATTGGAAAATTACACACATAATAGAAAATCAAAATGATGACAGAAATTATACAGGGGTATTAGGATTTGTTATTCCAAAAGGGAATTATTCTTTATTAGTAAAAGCATATGACATTAGTAATCCTATGCTTAACAAAGTTATAAAGGAAAAAATCGTTGTTCAGCCTTACGCAAATAAGTATTCAATTAGTGATATCCAAATTGCTAATAATATTAAAAAAGATGGAGCGGACCCCAATTCAATATTTTATAAGAATACACTTGAAGTTATTCCTAATCCCTCAATGGTTTATGTAGATAAAATGCCCATGCTCTTTTATTATACTGAACTTTATAATCTAAAATTAGATGATCCAACTAATTTTTTTACCCTTTATAAAATACTTTACAATAGTTTGGGAAATAAAGTGTTTGAACAAAGCAAGATTGTTAAACAAAGCGATAATGCTATTGTGGAAATTGGTACAATTAATTTATCTAAATTGCCAACAGATTCTTATAACCTTGTATTTAGCTTGGTTGATAATAAAACTAATCAAGCATACATATCTACAAAAAGATTTTATTATTACAATACAAAATATACAGATACACTAAAAACAAAAGTGGTCGATAGAGGAGTGCTGGAAAGTGAATTTGCATTATTTGATAATAATGAATGTGATAAAATGTTCTCTCAAATTAAGTACATAGCTACCCAAAAAGAAATTGAACAATATAACAGTCTTGATTCGTTAGCAGCAAAAAGATTATTCTTGTATAATTTCTGGAAACTTAGAGATCCAGAACCATCCACTCTTATTAACGAGTTTAAGGAAGATTATATGAAGCGTGTTGAATTTGCAAATAAGAATTTTGGTTTGTATGCAAAAGAAGGTTATCTGACTGATAGAGGGAGAGTATATTTAATTTATGGTGAGCCCGATCAAAGAGATTTTTATCCAAGCGAATCGAATATGAAACCTTATGAAGTTTGGTTTTATAATCAAATAGAAGGTGGTGTGACTTTTATATTTGGGGATGTTTCAGGATTTGGAAACTATGAATTACTTCATTCCACAAAAAGAGGTGAAGTAAGAGATGACAACTGGCAGCGTAGATTAATTTCTTATTAATGTGTTTATGTTCAACAAAAACAAATTTGAATTTTTTTTCTTCCGCATATTAAATAAAATTCTCTTAATACTAGGATTAAAAAAAGTAAGAAAATTTGCAAACTTACTTGGTGCATTTATCTATTATTTCATACCTATAAGGAAAAACATTGTTATTAAAAACTTAAGAACAGCATTTCCCGAAAAATCATTCAAAGAAATTAAACATATTGCAAAAAAAAATTATCAGAATATTTCAATTACATTCTGTGAATTAATGCTTATCCCATCTCTTAAACTTGAAGAAATTAAATCACAAATCTATTTTGATAACTTGGAATTAATTCGTAAAAAAATTAATGATAAAAAGGGCCTTATTCTTTTAACTGGTCATTTTGGTAATTGGGAAATTTTAATCTCATCTATTGTTGCCTATATAAATGCCAGGTATAATGTTTTGGTAAAGCCTCAAAGAAACGAATATATAACAAAATGGCTTAAAAAGACCCGTAGTATTGGGGATACAAATGTAATTTCTGTTGGAGTATCAGTTAAAGAAATAATCAAAGCAATTAAAGCAGGCGAAGTGGTTATGATTGCTGGTGACCAAAGAGGACCATATGAAGCGAATAGATTAAAATTTTTTAATAAAGATACGGCATTATTTACTGGCACTGCGTCTATTGCTCTTAAAACGAACTGTAATGTTCTTTTAGTTGCAATTGTAAGACAACCTGATTTCAAATATAAAGCTTACGTTGAAGAGCTGAGTTATGCTGAATTACCTGAAAATGATGAATTAAAACCAATCGTTTTAACCCAGCGTTATATTTCATTCCTCGAAAAATATATAAGAAAATATCCTGAACAGTATTTCTGGATGCACAATATATGGAAATATTAAATAAGTCTGAAAAAATTTTAATTATCCAGACAGCTTTTATTGGAGATGCTTTGTTAACACTCCCTATGATTCAAAAGTTGAAAGAAATATACTCTAATGCATTAATCGATATTCTGTGTATACCATCAACTGCAGAAATTTTTTCTCATTCACCTTTCGTAAATGAAATAATTATATATGATAAAAAGAAAAGTCAAAAAAGCTTATACCATTTATTTAGATTAATAAAAAATATAAGAATAAGAAATTATTCGAAAATTTATTCGCCTCACAGATCATTTCGTTCAGCAATTATTACTAAGTTATCTGGTACTAAAGAAACTTATGGTTTCGATAATGCTTCGTTAAATTATCTTTATAGTCATAGAATTCATTACGAAAAAAATATACACGAAGTTCAAAGAAACTTAAAACTTATCGGGTATGATATTTCGGGAAATAATTGGAAAGTTTTACCGATAATAAAATATTCAGAAGATTATGAAAAAAAAATTGGTACATTGAAAAATAAAAATATAATTGCAATCGCACCTGGTTCAGTATGGAAAACAAAAGTATATCCACAGCAATATTATGAAGAAGTAGTAGATTATTTAATAAAACAGGAATTTTATGTGTGTTTTATTGGGAGTATGGAAGATAAATTATATTGTGATATGTTGCATAATAAATTCCCAGATAATACAGATTCATTTGCTGGGAAGTTAAATTTAATCGAGACAATATCATTCTTAAAAAGATGTGTTTTATTAATTTGCAATGATAGCGCTCCAACTCACATGGGAATAACAGCTAATATTCCAACATTAACAATATATTGCTCAACAATTCCTGATTTTGGGTTTTACCCTTATAATTCAAAAAGTGATTTTGTTTCATACAATAATTTAAAGTGTAAACCTTGCGGAATACACGGTCGTCAAAAATGTCCAATTAAAACTTTTGATTGTGGTATGCTATTAACTCCACAAATGGTTATTCAGAAGATTAATCAATTATTAAATCTTGAGAAAATAAGCTCATAATTTTATATATTTACTCAAAATCATTTATGAAAATGAAATTATTTAATTTAGATACGATTAAAAGAATTTTTGTAATAGTAACACCAAACTTACCTGATGCTAGTACAAAAACATATAAATTCAGTCTATTCAGAAGCATTGCTTATATTTTAATATATACACTTATATCATGGTTATTTTTGATTTTTATTCTTTCGGTTACCCCATTGAAAGATTTTCTTTTTGTTCTTGATAATCAGGAGTTAATAGCACAGCGAAAAAAAATAAATGAGCTTCAAGAAAAAGTTAATTTACTTGTTAAAGAACTTGAAGATATTTCTTCAACAAACGAGAAAATTAGATATTCACTAAAACTTGCCAGAAGAGATACTTCAGATACATCAAGAGCAATATATGATTCATTAAAAAAGAAGATTAATAAAAAAATATATTTAGGTGGGAATATATTTCTTGTAATTAAAGAATTATTTAGTAAATTAACGAATAATTTAGAGAAAAATGATTCATTAATTTTTTTGTCACCTGCAACTGGTATTTTAACCAGAGAATTTAATCCTGAGCAAGGACACTTAGGTGTAGATTTTGGCTTAAAGGTTGGATCTCCTGTGTATGCTTCTGCAGGAGGATTAGTAATATTTGCAGATTATATAATTGATTATGGTTATACAATAATTATTCAACATGACTATGGATATATAACAATGTATAAACATTGTTCTTTTTTATTGAAAAAGCCTCAGGATTTTGTTCGACAAGGGGAATTAATAGCTTTAAGTGGAAATTCAGGGAAAGAAAGTACAGGACCACATTTACATTTTGAAATATGGCATTTAGGTAAACCATTAGACCCTGAAAAAATTATTATTAAGTAGGAGGCTATATGGGTTCAAAAAAAGATTTACATGATGATGAAGTTAGTATTATTAGTAGTGGAGTAAAAATAGAAGGCAATTTAACAAGTGAGGGAAATGTAAGAATTGATGGTATTATAGTGGGTAATCTTTCTATAAATGGCAATTTAACAATTGGTGAAACTTCCGAAGTTTATGGTGAAATTAAAGCAAAAAATGTAACAACTAACGGGAAGATTGAAGGGAAAATATTAGCTACTGAAAAATTAAAATTGGAACCTAAATCAGTTGTTAAAGGCGATTTAGTTACTAAAATATTAATAATTGAAGAAGGTGCTGTATTTGAAGGTCATAGCTCGATGAATGGAGCTCAACCTTTAAATCAGAAAGGAAATGATTAACTTTGGAAGATACCCAAATAAAATAACGCATACTTACAAAAATATTGGCCCTTATTTAGGATTAGGTACTCAATTAGCTGCAACAATAATTCTAATGTTCTTTTTGGGAAGATGGCTGGATAGTATTTTCAATACTGATCCTATTTTTATGTTAATATTTTCATTTATAGGTTGTTTTGCGGCCGTTTATAACTTTATTAAGACTGTTCTGACATTAAATAAAAAAAATAAAATTGGCAAAACAAATTAAAATTACAGCCGCATTACTTATTTTTTTAATATTTTTATTAATTTTTTTATTTCACTCAAACATAATTACAGAACTACAATTCACATCTAAAATTTTAGGTATTGCTATAGCAATAATAAATTATGCTTTATTCCTCAGTATATTTAAATTTTCCTTAAAAAACGATAACAAAAACTTTTTAATGATTAACCTTGGTGGAATGGCATTTAGAATACTACTAATGCTCATCATGATTTTTATTATAGTGAAATTCTTGAAAATTGATACTTATCGATTTATATTTACTTTTTTTATTATATATTTTTTGTTATTAGTTAATGAACTGTATATAGTAATTAATATTATTTCAAGAAAATCTTCTGGTAATCTTAAAGATGTTATCTGATAGTAATATAGTTGTAGATACTTTACATACTTCTAAATCTAACAGCCAGGATACAGGCTGGATTATGCATCATATTCTCGACTCAAAAGAACTTGACTTATCCCCATTTGGTGTTATTCATCTGCCAGAATTACATTTATTTGGATTGGATGTTTCAATTACCAAGCATGTAGTTTTTATGTGGATTGCTGCTATAATTTTAATTGTCACATTTATAAAAGTATCGAACTCATATAAAAAATCATTAATACCCAGTGGGATTACTAATTTAATGGAAGTTCTGATTATATTCGTAAGAGATGAAATTGCAAAACCTACAATTGGAGAGGGTTATAATAAATTTCTCCCCTATTTACTAACTGTATTTTTCTTCATATTGACATGTAACTTTTTAGGGTTGTTACCTTATGCTGCAACATCAACCAGTAATATTGCAGTAACAGCAACATTAGCAGGTTTATCATTTCTTGTAATCCAGATAGGCGGGATAATGAAAAATGGTTTCTTTGGTTATATTAAAGGTTTAATTCCTCACGGAATACCTTTTTGGCTTGTACCAATAATGTTCATTGTTGAGTTGTTAGGTCTATTGACAAAGCCATTTGCATTGGCAATTCGTCTCTTTGCTAACATGACTGCAGGTCATATTGTTATATTGGCGTTGCTGGGTTTGATTTTTATTTTAAGAACCTACTTTGTAGTTCCTGTTTCAATTTCATTCGCATTATTTATTTATCTTTTAGAGGTTTTAGTCGCTTTAATTCAAGCATATATTTTTACTATGTTATCATCTTTATTTATTGGTATGGCATATCATCAAGAACATTAAAATAAAGGAGGTTATCAATGGAATTTGTTTATTTAGCAGCTGGATTCGGCGCAGCATTAACAGTAATAGGCGGTGCTTTTGGAATCGGAAAACTAGCTAGTGCAGCAATGGAGGCAAGCGGCCGCCAACCCGAAGCTGCAGGTGAAATTAGAACGTCTATGATTATTGCAGCTGCTTTAATTGAAGGTATTTCTCTTTTCTCTCTGGTTATCTGTATCCTTTTAGCATTAAAATAATCGATGATATTCCTCTTTCAATTAAGGGAGTAAAAAATGAATATTGGAAGTTTGTTATTAGTTGTATTAGTTAGTAGTGGTGAATCTTCTGGTAGTCCGCTTGATGTAAATCCTGGATTAATGCTGTGGACAATTATAACTGTATTTTTACTGTTTTTAGTTTTATCGAAGTTGGCATGGAAACCAATATTAAAATCCCTGAATGAAAGAGAATATTTGATTAAAGAATCGCTTGAAAAAGCAGAAAATGCACGCAAAGAAGCTGAGAAATTAATTGCTGAAAACAAGATTAATTTACAAAAGGCTGAAGCCGAAGCTAAAAAAATAGTTGATCAAAGCAAGGAATATGCTGAAAAGTTAAAAGCTCAGATACTTGAAGAAAGTAAATTACAAGCTAAAAAAATGATAGATGATGCTCAAAAAGAAATTGAAAGGAAGCAGGCAGAAGCTTTTATGAAATTAAAAGAACAAATTGCTGATATTGCAATTAGCGCATCGGAAAAAATCTTAAGAGAAAATCTTGATAAGGAAAAACAGATAAGAATAGTAAGCAAATATTTAGATGATCTTAGAAGTAATTAATAATGAGTATTTATAGAATATCATATCGTTACGCAAATTCTTTATTTCAGCTTGCAGAAGAAAAAAAAATAACAAAAAAATTAGCAGTAGATGCTGAGCTTATTGCATCTACTTTAAGTAAATCGAAGGAACTTTGTGCTTTATTAAAAAACCCTATAATCAAAACTGAAAAGAAGAAAGAAATTTTATCTGCTATTTTTGATGATAAAATTAGTAACGAAATTAAAGTGTTCTTGAATTTTATTATTGATAAAAATAGAGAAGATTTATTACTCGAGATAATTAAGGAGTTTCTAAATCTAGTAGATAATAAAGAAGGGGTCTTAAGAGCAAAGATAATTTCTGCTGTCGAATTAGATGAAAATTTAAAAAAGAAAATAGAGTATGAATTAGAAAAAAGAGAGAAAAGGGAAATAAAATCTGAGTATATAATTGACCCTGCTATTTTAGGTGGTTATATAATAAAATTTAATGATACTGTGATAGATGCTTCCCTCATTCATCAATTAGAAAAATTAAAAAATAAATTTTATGAAGATGTAAGTATCTTGAACAATTAGGATGAAATAATATGATAGAAATAAGACCAGACGAAATTTCTGCAATTTTAAGAAAACAACTTGCCGGCTTTGATAATGAAGTAGACATTTATGATGTGGGCACGGTGCTTCAAGTTGGCGATGGCATAGCTCGTATTTATGGATTATCAAAAGTAATGGCAAGTGAATTAGTAGAATTCCCAAATGGTGTGATGGGTATGGTTCTTAACCTGGAGGAAGATAATGTTGGCTGCGTTCTATTTGGAGAAAGCACATTAATTAAAGAAGGTGATATAGTAAAGAGAACCAAACGAGTAGCATCTTTCCCAGTAGGAGAAGGACTTCTTGGGCGTGTTGTTAATCCACTAGGCGAACCACTTGATGGAAGAGGAAATATTCAATTCGAAAAATATGCCCCAATTGAAAGAAAAGCACTTGGAGTAATTAAAAGACAACCTGTTAAAGAACCACTCCAGACAGGAATAACAGCAATAGATGCTATGATTCCTATTGGTCGAGGTCAAAGAGAATTAATTATTGGAGATAGACAAACCGGGAAAACTGCAATAGCAATTGATACGATTATAAATCAAAAATATACTCACTCAGAAGAAGCAAAGAAATACGGTATTAAACCTGTTTATTGTATATATGTAGCGATTGGACAAAAAAATTCAACTGTTGCACAAGTAGTTGCTAAACTTGAAGAATATGGTGCAATGGAATATACGACGGTTATTTCTGCGCCTGCTTCATCTCCAGCGCCTCTTCAATATATTGCGCCTTATGCAGGTGCTACATTAGGTGAATATTTTAGAGATAATGGTAAACATGCCTTGGTTGTTTACGACGATCTTTCGAAACAAGCTGCAGCGTATCGTGAACTTTCTTTACTTTTGAGAAGACCCCCAGGAAGAGAAGCTTATCCAGGTGACGTTTTTTATTTACACTCTCGTTTACTCGAAAGAGCTGCTAAATTAAGCGATGAAGAAGGTGGCGGAAGTTTAACAGCTTTACCTATTATTGAAACTCAACAGGGAGATGTATCGGCTTATATCCCTACTAATGTTATTTCAATTACTGATGGTCAAATTTATCTTGAACCGAATTTGTTTAATGCTGGTGTACGCCCAGCAATAAATGTTGGTATATCTGTTTCGCGTGTTGGAGGGAATGCTCAGATTAAAGCTATGAAAAAAGTAGCCGGCTCTCTTAAACTCGATCTGGCTCAATATCGTGAACTCGAGGCTTTTGCTAAATTTGGATCTGACCTGGATAAGGCTACTCAAAGAACTCTTGCTAAGGGTGCTCGTCTTGTTGAATTATTAAAACAGGGGCAATACTCTCCAATGCCTGTCGAAAAACAAATTGTTAGTGTCTTTATTGGAACGAATGATTATCTTGAAACTATTGATTTAAAAGATGTAAAAAGATTTGAAAAAGAATTTCATGAATATGTTGAATTGAAATACCCTGAAATTTATGAAAACATAAGATCTACAAAAGATTTACGCGATGATACAATACAACTGCTTAAAAAGGCTGCAGTTGAATTTTTAGAAAAGTTTAAGAAAAGCTGATTAAAATGGCAACTTTAAGAGATATAAAAAGAAGAATAATTGGCGTTAGAAATACACAGCAAATTACCAAAGCGATGAAGATGGTGGCTGCTGCAAGATTGCGACGAGCTCAGGATAATATTTTAAACGCAAGACCATATTCAAGAAGATTATCAGAAGTTTTATCCCATTTAATAAATATTGAAAAAAATATTCATAATCCTTTTCTACAGGAAAGAGACATTAATAATTTAGCCATCGTAGTTTTTACTTCGGATAGAGGACTTTGTGGGAGCTTTAATATAAATATCATTAGAACAACAGAAGAATTAATTCATAGAGACTTTGAAGAGTTATACAATTCAGGAAAGATTTATTTATATTGTGTGGGTAAAAAGGGCTTTGAATATTTTTCAAGAAGGAATTATAAAATTTCAGAATCCTACCTTGGAATCTTTTCCCACTTAAAATTTGAATTCGCTTCGGGGATAGTAAAAGAATTGACGCATAAATATTTAAAAGGAGAAATTGATAAAGTATTATTAATCTATAATGAATTCAGGTCTATAATTCAGCAAAAAACTGTTATAGAACAATTTCTTCCAATTAAATCTTTTGTAAAAGAAGAATTTGATGAGAAAAAAATAACTGAATTTATTTATGAGCCAGATAAATCAAGTATTATCGACTTTTTGTTGCCTAAACATTTAAATGCACAGATGTGGAAGACATTACTCGAATCGTATGCAGCAGAGCTAGGAGCAAGAATGACTGCAATGGATATGGCTACTGAAAATGCTAAGGAATTAATTCGTATGTTGCAGTTGACATATAATAAAGTACGTCAGGCAACTATTACAAAAGAAATAATTGAAATTGTAACCGGAGCGAATGCCCTTAAAGAAAGTTAACCATTGAACTTTTGAAATAAATTTCCTTTTTATTATCTTTATTGTGAATTATGCTTGAAGAATTAACTGAGAAACTAGAAAAAACATTAAAAAAAATTACGGGGCAGGGTAGATTAACCGAAGCAAATATTTCTGATACACTTCGGGAAATTAGACGTGTTCTTTTAGATGCTGATGTAAATTATAAAGTAGCAAAGCTGTTTATTGAAGATGTTAAAGCTAAGGCACTGGGAAAAGAAGTTTTACTTTCTATTACACCCGGCCAGCTCATTACAAAGATTATTTATGATGAGTTAACAAAATTGCTTGGTGGAACAGGCTCAGAATTAAAATTAAATCCATCTGGCATTACAGTTATAATGCTTATAGGACTTCAGGGGTGTGGTAAAACAAGTTTTAGTGCTAAACTTGCTAAATATCTTAAAGATAGAAAGAGAAATGTTCTTTTGGTTGCTGCAGATGTTTATCGGCCAGCTGCTATTAATCAGTTGAAAATTTTAGGTTCACAAATAAACGTTCCTGTTTTCTCAATTGAAAATTGCGATGACCCGATAAAAATTTCTTATGAATCGCTTAATTATGCTAAGGATAATAAAATTGATACAATTATTATCGATACTGCTGGAAGATTGCACGTAGATGAAGAAATGATGGAAGAAGTAGCTGCTATCAAAGAAAAGGTGAACCCAACTGAAACTTTATTTGTTGTTGATTCGATGACTGGTCAGGATGCAGTAAATTCTGCTAAAGCTTTTCATGAAAAAGTTGACTTTGATGGAATAGTTGTTACTAAATTAGATGGAGATGCAAGAGGTGGTTGTGTTCTTTCTATAAGAGCTGTTGTAGATAGACCTGTTAAGTTTATAAGTCTGGGAGAAAAACTCGATTCAATAGAAATCTTTTATCCTGATAGAATGGCTTCGCGAATTCTGGGTAAAGGTGATATCATAACGCTGGTTGAAAAAGCTCAACAACAGGTAGAGCAAAAAGAGGCAGAAGAATTAGAAAGGAAATTATTATCAAACAAATTTGATTTTGATGATTTCCTGAAGCAAATTAAAATGATTAAAAAAATTGGTTCATTAAAATCATTAATTTCTCTAATACCTGGAATCGGTTCAGCATTAAGAAATGCAGATATAGATGATAAACAATTAATAAAAGTTGAAGCTATTATTCAGTCAATGACTAAGGAAGAAAGGAAAAATCCTAAAATCTTAAACGGAAGTAGAAGAAAAAGAATTGCACGTGGTAGCGGCAATTCAATTCAGGATGTTAATAGATTAATAAAACAATTTAATCAAATGCAACAGATGATTAAAATGTTGAATACGAAAACCGGTAAAACTGGGATTCTAAATCTGAAAAATTTTAAATTGAATTAAGAATTATTTAATTAATAAGGAGGAATAATCAAATTGGCAGTTAAATTGAGACTGAAAAGAATGGGAAAGAAAAAGCAGCCAATTTATAAAGTTGTTGCTGCAGATTCACGTTCGCCAAGAGATGGTAAATTTATTGAAGCAATAGGACTATATAATCCTAAAACAGAACCTGCTACTGTGGATATCAATGAAGACCGAGCACTTTTCTGGCTGGGTGTTGGTGCACAACCTACTCAAACAGTAAGGAGCTTATTATCTCAGAAAGGAATTTTATTGAAAAGAGATTTAATGAAACGCGGTCTTTCTGATGAACAAATAGCTGCAAGATTGGAAGAATGGAAAAAATTAAAAGAAGCAAAATTAGCTGCTCTTTTAAGTAAATCAGAAAAGTCAAAATCTAAAAAACAATCTGAAAAAAAAGAAGAAAATAGTACAGATTCTAACGATGCAGCGGAAGTAAAGGGTACTGCTTCCGAATAAGCTAAATTAGCTGAAATTATTAATTAGGTACCCTTATTCACTTAATCATAGGTACTTTTATGAAGGAGTTTATTGAATTTATTGCAAAACACCTTGTTGATAATCCTGGAAATGTTTCTATCGAAGAAGCAAAACCCGACGAAAAAACAATAGAACTTACACTTAAAGTCGGTGCTGAAGACGTTGGCAAAGTGATCGGTAAACAAGGTAAAACAGCACAGGCAATGAGAACATTACTTACAGCTATAGCTGCAAAAGAAGGGAAACGTGCTATTCTAAAAATTCTTGATTAATTAATTGCTAAGTGGAAGATTTAATTTTAATCGCTGTAGTAAAGTCTGTATTGAATGATGAAGGTTTTGTTTTAATAGATCAGTATTCTGATTTTAAAGAAAGATATTTTTGTTTGAAAAATGTCTTTATCGAGTTCTTCGGGAATACAAAGGAATATTTTGTTGAAAAAGTGAAAATTATAGAAAATGACATTGCTCTTAAAATTAAGGGTTTTGATAATTTTGAAGATACTGCACTGTTAATTGATAAAAAAATTTATGTAGATTCAAAAAATGTAGTTGAATTAGACAAGGATACATATTTTATACACGATTTGATTAAAAGCAAAGTTTATAGAAATGGGAAATTACTCGGCTATATTACTGATGTTTATGTACTTAAATCTAACGATGTTTATGTAATCAAAGATTTATCTGGACGAGAAATTTTAATACCTGCAGTAAAAGACTATATTAAAAGTTTTGACCCTGCAGCAAAAAGGATGGAATTAGCTGACGATTGCGATTTGCTTTATGATGATGAGAATTGATGTTATATCAGCTGTGCCAGATTTTTTTTTAAGCCCGTTAAAGACAAGTATTTTAAAAAGAGCACAGGAGAAAAAGAAAGTAGAAATTTATGTCCATAATCTGCGTGATTATGCATATGATAAACATAAACAGATAGATGATAAACCATTTGGCGGTGGACCGGGAATGTTGTTAAAACCTGAACCGTTCTTTGAATGCATTGAAAGACTTCTTAGCGAACGATCTTATGACTACATAATTTTTCCAACACCAGGAGGGAAATTATATAATCAGGAACTGGCAAAAAAATTTTCACTTGCTAATTCAATTATGATTTTAGCAGGTCATTATAAAGGTATCGATGATCGCGTGCGCCAAAAATTTGCTACCGATGAAATTTCAATCGGAAATTATATATTAACAGGAGGTGAAATACCAGCTCTTGTTATTATTGATTCGGTTGTAAGATTAATTCCAGGAGTACTTAACGATAGTGAATCTGCTTTGAATGATTCACTTATGGATGGTGACTTTATTGAAGCCCCATATTATACACGACCGGCGGTGTATAAAGGTATGCAAGTACCAGAAATACTTCTGAGTGGTAATGAGAAAAAAATTAAAGAATGGAAAGAACAACAATCAAAAATTTTAACAGCAAAATGGAAAAAGATAAATAATCTGGAGTAAAAATGGACAAAATAAAAGAAATAACAGCAACAGAATTGAGAACTGATTTGCCAGAATTTAAAACAGGCGATCATATTCGTGTTCATGTTAGAGTTATTGAAGGTGATAAGGAAAGAATCCAACCTTTTGAAGGTGATGTAATTAATATAAGAGGTACTGGATTGAGCAAAACTTTCACTGTAAGAAAAATTTCAAGTGGTGTTGGTGTAGAAAGAATTTTTCCTTATAATTCACCTAAAATTGCTAAAATTGAAGTATTACGTCAAGGGAAGGTTCGTAGAGCAAAATTATTTTATTTACGTAAACTTTCTGGTAAAGCAGCAAAAATTAAAGATAAGAATCAAAAATAAAAGCCGCTTTCAAATAGCGGCTTTTTTTATTTATGAACATTTATTTACCAAATAGTATTTTTAGTTCTATATTTCAATTTGTAATCCCACAAAACGAAAATATTAATATTATAAAAAAAGAAGCTGCTTTATTAACCACAGCAATGTTAAAAGATTCATCTTCTGTGTCGCTTATTCCATCGCTGGAATTAATTAATCATAATGATTTATTTATTTCATCTAAATTTAGCTATTCTTTCGATGGGGCTCTTTCTTATGCTTATTTGTATTTTACAGAAAACGAAAGAAACATTGAAAATATTTTTATAAGAGCCGATGTAACAATAAACGAAATTATCTTGACTAAAGTATTGTTTGCAGAAAGATATTCAATCAATCCTGATATAATAATAGACACTTCACAACAAATTCATGTTGGTAGGGATTATGTAGTAAGTGGCGAAGAAAATTTCTTTTCATGGAATATACAAAATGGAATTAGCTTTGCAGATGAAATCTCAGATTTGATTAACCTTCCTTATGTGAATTTTATATTTACTTCACAAGATAAAAATTCAATAGAATTTTTCAATAACATCATTTCTGATGCAGATATCAGGATTGAAGATAATATAGATAAGATATTGAAATCTCTCGGATATTCGGATAATGTAAAAATGTTTGTTAAAGATAATCTTAATTCAATTTACTTTGAGTTAACTGATAATGAACTTGAAGCACTGAAAGAATTGATTAAACTTACTTATTATTATGAAATCATAGATGATATATTTGATTTGAATTTTGTATAAAAATTCCTTTTATGAATGCTAGAAACAATTTTAAATATATATATAATTATTAAAAATGGTTTTGTTGTTGGGTTTAAAGCCATTGATTACAATGTTGAAGGTGATGATGAATTTAAAATAAAAATTCTTAAAGAAAATGCTAAAAAAGATTTTTCAAAAGCTTATCCCTTTGAGGCACCAAGAAATAAAAAAGGTGAATTTATGTCTTATAAAAAATTTTCCAAACTTGAATCTCAAGGAATGCAGTTTCAATTATTCGAAGAAATATTTGAAAGATTTAATGTTCCGCAAAATCCTTTGATATGTGTTACACCTGTAGTTGATGGAGAAATATTATCTCAAAAGTATTAAATTAAATATTTTATTACTACGAAACCTCCAATCAATAATGCAGTGAATGCAAATGCTAACCAGTTAAAATATTTGTCTATAAAAATTTTTATTTCACTACCATATTTCCAGATCAAACCAGCCACAAGAAAAAATCTAGCAGATCTGCTTACAATTGAAGCTATTAAAAACATAAAAACATTGATTTCAAATGCTCCACCAGTAACAGTAAATACTTTATAAGGTATTGGTGTAAAACCAGCTGTAAATATTATCCAGAAATTCCATTCGTCATAAAGTTTCTTTACATCAAAAAATACTTTGTATGTAAATCCAGGGACATTTGAAAAGAAGAATTCTGCAACAGAAGAAAATTGGTTACCATTATACCACCATAAAAAATGCCCTATTGCATAACCCGCTAGTGCACCCATCACAGATGCAATTGAACAAATGAAAGAGAACTTAAAAGCTTTTTTAGGGGAACCTAATACCAATGCAATTAAAAGAGCGTCAGGTGGAATTGGGAAAAATGAAGCCTCTGAAAATGAAAGAAAAAATAATGCTGTAGGACCATAAGGTGTATCTGCCCAATGTAAAACCCAATAATATAATTTTCTAAACGTTTTCATATTATTATTAATTTGAAATGTAATAATAGTAAATTTCAGTTTTCTATAAAATTTATTTCGTTGCTTATTAACTAAAGTAAATTTATTTTATTTCAAAACATTAGGAGGTTTAGATGCCTGTTTTAAAAGATTTCAAAACTATTCCTGAACTATTTAATTTTATTACAACAGAATTTGGGAAGGGAAAAGAAAGACCTGCTCTGAAAAATAAAATAAATGAACAGTGGATTGGTATTACTTACGACCAGTTATATGATGAGACAGTAAATTTTGCATGTGGGCTTGCTTCATTAGGTGTAAAGAGAGATCAAAAAGTTGCCATTATTTCTGAAAATCGTCCTGAATGGGTTCACTCAGATATGGCTATTTTGGGTATTGGTGCAATAGATGTTCCTATATATCCAATTTCTACTTCAGATACAATAGATTTTATTTTAAATAACTCCGAATCTGTAGGTATTGTAGTATCAAATAAATACCAATTAAATAAAATTCTTAGAATAAAAAATAATTGTAAACATCTAAAGTTTATAATTATTATGAATAATGATGAAAAGACCGACGATAAAAATGTATATTCATTCAAAGAGATTCAAGAAAAAGGGAAGGAATTTAGAAAAGATAATCCAAATTATTTTAAGGAACAAAGTGAACTGTGTAGAGAAAATGATTTATGCACCATAATTTATACATCGGGTACAACAGGTGAGCCAAAAGGTGTAATGTTGACACATAGAAATATAGTTTCAAATATAAAAGCGGCTCACGAAGTTTTTTATATAGATGAAAATGATGTTTTTCTTTCTTTTTTACCATTATGCCATATTTTTGAGAGAATGGCTGGATATTATACAGCTTTCTCATGCGGAGGAACAATTGCTTATGCAGAATCTATCGAGAAAATTGCAAATAATCTCTTGGAAATAAAACCAACTATTGTAACAGCAGTACCAAGATTATTTGAGAGAATGTATTCGAGAATAAAAAGAAATGTAGAAAGTCAATCCGAAAGAAAACAAAAAATATTTAATTGGGCAATTGAGATAGGTAAAGAATATCAATTAGCAAAAAAATCAAGTCAACCAATCCCTATTTCTCTTTTATTAAAACATAAACTTGCAGATAAATTGGTACTATCAAAATTAAGAGAAAGAACGGGCGGAAGAATGAGATTTTTCATTTCTGGGGGAGCAGCGCTATCTCGTGAACTTGGGATTTTTTTCGAAGCAGCAGGAATTCTGATTATTGAAGGATATGGACTTACTGAATCTTCTCCTGTCCTAACTGTTAATCGTTTAAACGATTATAAATTTGGTACTGTAGGTAAACCTTTGCCTGGCGTTGAAATTAAAATTGCAAAAGATGGGGAGATACTTGCTGCGGGTCCTAATATTATGGTGGGATATTACAAAAATAAGAAAGAGACAGAGGAGACAATTAAGGATGGATGGCTTCATACAGGAGATATTGGTGTATTTGATGCTGAAGGATTTTTAATTATTACCGACCGCAAAAAACATTTATTCAAAACATCTCAAGGAAAGTATATTGCACCAACGCCAATTGAAAATATGTTTCTTGCTAGCAAATATATTGACCAATTCGTAGTTATAGGTGACAGAAGAATGTTCATTACTGCACTTATAGTTCCAGATTTTGAAGCACTCAAAGAATATGCAGATGCAAATAGGATACAATATAGCAGTGTAGAAGAATTAGTGAAGATGAAACAAATTTATGAATTATTAGATAGAGAACTTGAACAATTTCAAAAGAAACTTGCAAGCTTCGAAAGAATTAGAAAATTTGCTATTCTTAATAAGCCATTCTCAATAGAAACAGGTGAACTAACTCCATCATTAAAAGTACGTAGAAAAGTAATAGAAGAAAGGTACAAAGATTTAATCGAAGAAATGTATCGAGGTTTAGAAGGTTAATGTTTTCTTTTATAATTTGTACCCCCGAGAGGACTCGAACCTCCGACACGCGGTTTAGGAAACCGCTGCTCTATCCATGCTGAGCTACGGGGGCAATTTTTTACTACAAATATATAAAAAATATTTTTTTCTCTTTTTGATGAGTAAGCAATAATAGATTTTTTATTTATATAATTAAGATTCCTTAATTGATATTGCTTCATTCTTTTAATTATTTTTGTATTTGATAATCACAAATTTTAAGGAGAAAAAAATGACAACTATAGTAGATGTATGGGGAAGAGAAATCCTTGATTCAAGAGGTAATCCAACAATTGAAGTAGAAGTTACATTAGAATGTGGTGTGGTTGGAAGTGCTGCTGTACCAAGTGGAGCTTCAACTGGTGAAAATGAAGCTGTTGAGTTGAGAGATGGCGACAAATCCCGTTACCTTGGTAAAGGTGTCAAAAAAGCAGTTGAAAATGTAAATAATAGAATAGCAGATGAAATAATTGATTTTGATGCTACTGAGCAGGTGGCAATTGATAATTTGTTATGTGAATTAGATGGAACCCCCAACAAATCTGAACTTGGCGCAAATGCTATTCTGGGTGTCTCTTTGGCTTGCGCAAAAGCTGCTGCAGAAGCACTTGGCTTACCATTGTATCGATACATTGGCGGAACTAATGCCAGAACTTTACCTGTTCCTATGATGAATATATTAAACGGTGGTAAACATGCTGATAACAATGTTGATTTTCAAGAATTTATGGTAATGCCTGCAGGTGCTACTAGTTTTTCAGAGGCTTTACGTATGGGTGTCGAAACTTTTCATAGCTTGAAATCTGTACTGCACAAAAAAGGTTACAACACTGCTGTGGGTGATGAAGGAGGCTTTGCTCCAAATCTAAAATCTAATGAAGAAGCAATTGAAGTTATTTTGGAAGCTATAGAAAAAGCTGGCTATAAAGCAGGGAAAGATATATTTATTGCATTAGATCCTGCAGCTAGTGAAATGTGGGATAATGATAAAAAAGCTTACTTTTTCTTTAAATCCGATAAATCTTATATATCCCCTGAAAAAATGGTTGATTTCTGGGTTAACTGGGTTGAAAAGTATCCAATAATTTCTCTTGAAGATGGTATGGCAGAATTTGATTGGGATGGCTGGAAATTATTGACAGATAAGCTTGGAAATAAAATTCAACTAGTTGGAGATGATCTTTTTGTTACAAACACAGAATTCCTTGCTAAAGGAATTGAAAGAGGTATTGCAAACTCAATATTAATAAAAGTTAATCAAATTGGAACTCTTACAGAAACTCTGGAAGCTATAGAGATGGCAAAAAGAGCTGGCTATACTTCAATTATAAGCCATCGCTCCGGTGAAACCGAAGATACAACAATTGCTGATATTGCAGTAGCCACAAATGTTGGACAAATAAAAACTGGTTCTGCAAGTAGAACCGATAGAATCGCCAAATATAACCAATTGCTCAGAATAGAAGAAGAACTTGATACAACTGCAATTTTCCCTGGTATGGCTGCAATTAACTATAATCAAGAAGTATAATTTAAATGGGCTGTCTCAGTATCTGGTTAATTTTTTTAATCATGCTATTGGGACAGCTTTTAGTATTCCCTGAAGCTCAAGTTCTTTTCTTTAATTAATTTGGGGGTAAAATTGGAACTCAACTTAAAAGGGAAAAACGTATTAGTTACTGCTGCGAGCATGGGAATTGGAAGAGCAGCTGCAGAACAATTTATTAAAGAGGGATGTAATGTTGCAATTTGTTCAAGAAATAAAGATAACTTATTGAAAGCTGTGCAAGAAATAAAATCAGCCTATAATACTGAACCACTCTGGGTTGTTTGCGATATAAACAAAATTGAAGATATTGAGAATACTGTTAAGATTGTAAACGAAGCATTTGGCAATATTGATATTCTTGTCAATAATTCTGGTGGACCTCGTGCTGGATTTTTTGAAGATTTGAATGATGAAGATTGGGATTTTGCATTCAAGCAGATTCTTATGAGTGCTGTTAGATTTACGCGTCTTATTTTACCTGCAATGAAAGAAAAAAACTGGGGCAGAATTATCAATGTTACTTCTCTTGCAGTTAAACAACCAGTCGACAATTTAATTTTATCGAATGCTCTTCGTAGTGCAGTAACTGCTTTCGCTAAAACACTTAGCAACCAGATAGGAAAATATAATATTACAATTAATAATGTTGCACCAGGTTATACATTGACATCCCGTATTTATGAATTGGCAGTAGTAAAAGCCAAACAATTAGGAATTTCTCACGAAGAAGTTCTATCTTCTATGGCAAATGAAGTTCCAATGAAAAGACTTGCTCGACCGGATGAAGTTGCTTCATTAATTGCCTACCTTGCATCCGAACAGGCGGGATATATTACTGGTTCTACAATTACTGTCGATGGCGGAATCATAAAAGCAACCTATTAACCAAAGTTGAGCATAATAATTAGTTTATTATGAAATTATAAATCGAGTATAATTATTTTAAAATTAGTAATTTAATTATTTTTCCTCATAACAGAGGACAACATGAAAAAAGAAATTGAACTGACTATTCCTCCCGATTTTATATTTGATTATGACTTTATTAAAATTAAAACAGCTTCTCTACTTAAAATTAATCCTGAAGAAATTAATTTTATAAGAATAATTAAAAGGTCTATTGATGCAAGGAAATATAATCCTGTTTACAAAGTAAAAGTAATTGTTTACGTAAGAGAAGAACCTGAAAACTTAATTAATAAAATCGAGTTTAAAAAGGTAGATGATAATAAAAAAGTAATAATAATTGGCTCAGGTCCTGCTGGAATATTTTCTGCTTTGAAATTAATTGAACATGGAATTAAACCAATTATTATTGAAAGAGGTAAAGATGTTCATAGTAGGAGAAGAGATTTAAAAGCAATACAAAGAGATGGAATAGTTAATCCCGATTCGAATTATTGTTTTGGAGAAGGTGGAGCAGGTACATATAGTGATGGAAAACTTTATACTCGATCAACAAAAAGAGGCAATGTTAAAAGAATACTAACTCTATTGGTTCAACATGGAGCTCAGGAAGAAATACTGATTGACTCTCATCCACACATAGGATCTAATAAATTACCAAAAATTGTTGAAAATATTCGTAATACTATTTTGAACTTTGGAGGAGAAATTTACTTTGATTCAAGAGTTACAGATATTTTAATTAAAGATAGAAAAGCCATTGGAGTAGTTGTAAATGATGAAATAGAATTTTTTGCAGATGCATTAATATTTGCCACAGGACATTCTGCAAGAGATATTTATTATTTATTACATAAAAGAAATGTAAAATTATTATTAAAACCGTATGCAGTTGGTGTAAGAATAGAACACCCCCAGAGTTTAATTGATGAAATACAATACCATTCAAAATCCCGACACCCGAATTTACCAGCTGCTAGTTATAATTTAGCTTGTCAGGTAGATCAACATGGTGTATATTCATTTTGTATGTGTCCAGGTGGAATTATAATCCCTGCTTCTACTTCAAATGAAGAATTAGTATTAAATGGGATGAGTGTTTCAAGACGTGATTCTCCTTATGCAAATTCAGGACTGGTTGTCTCAGTTGATGAAAGAGATTGGGAAAATTTTAAGTGCTACGATGTGTTTGCAGGGTTGGAATATCAAAAAGAAATTGAAAGGAAGTGTTTTGAGATAGGTGGTAAAAATCAAAAAGCACCTGCACAGAGAATCACTGATTTTTTAAATAATAAATTATCCGTATCCCTTCCTAAAACTTCATATATACCAGGTGTTGTAAGTGCACCATTAAATGAAATACTCCCTGTGAATATTGTAGAAAGGATTATAAGGGCATTAATAATATTTGATAAAAAAATGAAAGGATATATTACTGAAGAGGGACAAATACTTGCACCTGAAACACGAACAAGCTCACCTATTAGAATTCCACGTGATAAAAATACATTTATGCATATAGAAATTGAAGGTTTATTCCCTTGTGGAGAAGGGGCTGGCTATTCCGGTGGAATTGTATCATCTGCGATTGATGGTGAAAAAACAGCAGAAGCTGTGCTTAGATACATTTCATAAAATGTATTGATTTTATTTATGTTATATCAATCAATATAGAAATTAGATTTTCTCATAAATGTAAATACGTTTATTTAATATCTAATTATGTAGTAGATTATCAGCATTAATGGCAAAGTTTTAAAACTTGATTAGTTAGTTGAAAGGAACACATATGAGATGTAAAGGAATAAATTTTTCATTTGATTTATCAATACATAATTAATCATTTCTATCCTGAAGAGGGATAACCTTAATTTTAGTCTTAATATTGTAGTCAAGTGTTTGGATTATCATGTCTGCTTTAAGAATATGGGTTGATGGCACTCCAACAAATAAAATTACTTTTCTACCCGAATTGCTGTGAGTGTTAATAAGTTGTGTTAATATAGATGTAATGTTTTCATTATCTAATTCTTCCTCTGATAAAATAATTCCCACAGCTAATTTTTTTTCGAACCTTGAAGTATAAACATTATATTCATCACATTTTGCAACAACATCTATATCGACTCCTTTAACAGGTTGAGGAGGAGGTAAATATTTACTGTATTTTCTTCTTAGTGTAATATAACCATTACTAAGAAGATAGTCTATTAAACTCTCCAATCTTATCATTTTAATTTGTTTTTTCGTAACCATATATCTAATTAAACAGTGGGATTATTGGAATTATTGGAGAAAATTTTTCATAGTTTAGTGTTTTTATATTTGATATTTTATTGTATTCAAAACACTTTATTTCATTAGTGCCTATTACTTTTCCGTAGAGAATTTTTTTCCCTTTTCGATTTTTAGTTATGTGTAAGGGCTCAATTATAATTTCGTTTAAGCCATATAAAAATTTAATTCGATTACGATTAATTATTGCATTTGTAAAAATTAATGTTTTCATATATACTCCGAAAAAATTTTAATTATGTATAACTTCTGAATACTCCTACGACTTTCCCTATTATCGAAAATTCTTCTAAGTTTTCAACGAGAATTGGCTCATAATTCTCGTTTTCGGGTACGAGATAAATATTACCTTTGTCAATAACAAATCTTTTCATAGTTGCTTCGTTGCCTAAGAGAGCAATTATAATATCCCCATTTTGTGCTTCTTTCTGTGGTTGTATTATAACAAGATCGCCTTCGAGTATTCCTGCATTTTTCATACTATCACCACGAACTTTTAATCCAAAACATTCATTTCTGTTACCAATTAAATTTTTGTCGATTGTAAGATTTCCTTCAATATTCTCTTCTGCTAAGAGTGGAATACCTGCTGCAACTCTTCCGACTATCGGGATGTCAACAATATTTTTTTCATCAGATGAAGGTTTACTTATTACTAAAGATAAAGTTCTGCTTGCGCGACTTTCATTACTTAAGTAACCCTTTTTAATAAGTGCGTCAATATGTCGCTTTACTCCAAATGTACTGGAAATATTAAATTTTTTCCCAATTTCACGATAGGTTGGGGGATATCCGTTAAAATCTACATAATCCTGAATGAAATCGAGAATTTCTTTTTGTCGTTCTGTTATTTTTTTGTCTTTCATATATAGTGCTCATATGTTTACTGCTAATATAGTGAACAAATGTTTATGTGTCAAATATTTTCTGAAATTTTTGTTATTTGTTTCGAAAAGCAATATAATTCTTCGGATTGAAGAGACATTTGAAATATAAATTGCGTTAATTATTTTTTAATAAATGTAAGAGTGTTAAGAAAGGGAAATGAAAAAAGTCGTAGCTATAAAAGCTACGACCTTTGATATATTAGCTAATCAATATAAGTAACCCAACCATATCTATCATTGATATTTCCGTACTGGATTCCGGTAAGTTCTTCGTATAGTTTTTTAGCCAGTTCACCTGGCGTAACATCGCTAAATTGTAGGATTTTATCTTTATATTTTAATTTACTAACTGAGGAAATAACAGCCGCAGTTCCTGTTCCAAAGATTTCCAGTAGTTCGCTATTGTCATAGGCATTAATTATTTCGTTTATCGAAATTTGTCTTTCTACAATATTATATCCCCAATCTTTCAGCAATTGAATTACAGACATTCTTGTAATGCCTGGCAAAATTGAGCCACTAAGCATTGGGGTTGCAACTTCATCTTTAAATCTAACGAATATATTCATAGCCCCAACTTCTTCGATATAATTTTGTTCAATAGCATCAAGCCAAAGGATTTGAGAATAACCTTCTTGTTTAGCTTCGGATTGAGCAAGAAGTCCTGCTGCATAATTACCCGCAGCTTTGCAATCGCCAGTTCCTTTTCGAATTGCACGAACATATTTGTCTGTTACCATTATAGGAACAGGTAAAAATCCTTCTGGATAATATGGGCCTACAGGACTTAATATAATCATAAATTTGTAATTATTCGAAGCTCTAACTCCAAAACACGGTTCTGTTGCAATAATAAAGGGTCTTATATAAAGTGAGTAACCAGGTTTAGATGGAATCCATTCTTTATCTATTCTTACAAGTTCTTTTATTGCTTTTAATGCAACTTCGGGGTCTACTTCTGGAATACATAATCTTCTTGCTGAACGATTTAATCTTTTGACATTTTCTTCTGGCCTGAAAAGTGCAATTTTCCCATTTACTTGTTTGTATGCCTTTAAACCTTCAAATACTGCCTGACCATAATGAAAAACCATTGCTGCTGGACTAATGTTGAGGTTTTCAAATTTTTTAATAGTTGGTTTTTGCCATCCACCATTATTAGCGTCATAATCCATTTCAAAAATATGGTCGGTGAATATTTTTCCAAATACTATATTTTCAGGAAGTTCGATCTTAGACTTGCGTTCTACTTTTTCAATTATAAAATCTTCCATTGTAGTCACCAGTTTTATTTATTTTGATTTCTTTTTTACAATATATATAAAATTAATTGGTAATTGGCAATAAGGAAAGTTTTATTTAATTTGAAAAATAAAAGAATTATTAAAATGTTATTCAAGAGATTAGGATTAGCTTTTACATTTTCTCCAAATGCACCAGCTCTTCTCAGAATTGCATTTAGATTAAGTGCACTGTTTAATTCCGAATTGTTTATTATTCATGCAGGTCAAAATTCAGATGAAAATCGATTAAGGATTTCACAAATGATTCAAGATGCTAAATATAAGGATATTTCTTATAAAATATATTTAAAAGAAGAGGACCCAGTAAGATTAATTTCAAATGCATGTAACGAAAACGGAATCGATTTGCTGATATGCGGAGCTTTAGAAAAAGAAAATATTGTGAGATACTATCTTGGTTCGGTTGCGAGAAAATTAATGCATGAACTTACATGTTCTTTACTTGTTGTTAAAGATCCTGAAAGTGTAAACTCTCCATTTGAGAGGTTTTGTGTAAATGTTGATTATTCATTAATGAACGAGCATGCAATTAGAAAAGCTTACGAGTTTGCAAAACGGGAAAAAGCAAAGGAATTTATACTTGTTCATGAATTCCAGATACCAGGACTTGCAATTACAATCTACGATGGTGGTCAGGCTGAAAAAACAGAAAAGACAAGATTAGAATATCAGAAAGAAGAAGAAGAAAAATTGAAATTATTTTCTGAGGAACTTAATCTTACAGAATTAAACACAAAGAAAGTTTGTCTCTATGGTAAACAAGGGTGGGAATTAAAACAATACGCTAAGGATTCAGGTAGTGATCTTCTAGTATTATCTTTTCCGCCCAAAAAAGTTAAAATATTCGATAAATTATTTCAGCATGATATTGAGTTTATATTAAACCAACTCCCCTGTACATTATTAATTATTCGTTCCTAATTTTATGCATTTATCATCAAACGAAATAATAGTTTTTTTAATTAGTTTAAGTATTATACTATTTTTTGCAAGAGCAATTGGTGAATTATTAAGATTAATCAAGCAGCCAATTGTTATAGGCGAAATCATAGCTGGTATAATTTTAGGTCCAACCATTTTTGGTACACTATTCCCTGGTGTTTATAATTACCTTTTTGTACAATCTAAATCAGTTTCTATTGCTTTAAATGGAATTACATCACTGGGAATTATAATGTTGCTATTGATTACTGGGATTGAGATAGATATTTCGTTAATGATTAAACAGGGGAAGAAATCGTTATTAATCAGTCTTTTAGGAATTTTCATCCCATTAATAACAGGTTTTATTGCTTCATATCTTTTCCCTGAGTTTTTTGGTTTAAGAGATTCAGCAATGCATTTAATATATTCAATTTTTATCGGCATATCATTATCTCTCACTGCGCTTCCAATTGTGGCAAGAACTTTAATGGAATTAAATATTTTCAAATCAGAATTAGGGCTCTCGATAATTACATCTGCGATGATGATAGATCTGATAGGATGGTTAATGTTTTCTCTCTTGATTGGTCTATTAGGAAAAGCACATTCAGCAAATTTTTATTTTTATGAACTTATTATTATTCTTTTGCTTTTTACTTTTGTTGTGTTTTTATTTTTCAGAAAATTATTTGATAATATACTTGCTTTTTCAAAAAAGTATCTTTCGAATCCGGGAGGAATTTTAAATGTTGTTTTTATTCTTGGATTTCTTGGAGCAGCTTTTACTGAGTACATTGGCATTCATGCAATATATGGAGCTTTTATTGTAGGAATTGCTTTAGGGGATTCCGGGCATCTCTCAGAAAATATAAGGGAAATGATCAATCAGTTTGTTACTAATATTTTTGCTCCTCTTTTTTTTGTAACAATTGGATTAAAAATAAATTTTATTCAACATTTTGATCCTCTTCTTGTAACTATATTTATAGTATTAGCTTGCTTAAGTAAAACTATAGGTGCTTTTTCAGGAGCTTATATTAGTGGCTTTAATAAAAATAATTCATTAATAATTGCTTTTGGATTAAATACACATGGAACGATTGAACTTTTAGTTGGAACAGTTGCATATGAATTAGGGTTAATAAACGAAAAAATTTTTGTTGTGCTGGTAGTAATGGCAATTCTAACAACATTGTCAAGTGCACCATTAATGGGCTGGTTTGTTAAAAAAAGTCAAACAATTGTTAAATTATCATCATTATTGAAAGCCAATAATGTTATTTTTTCAACCTCTAAAAACAAATATGATATAATTGAGGAATTGTGTAGAAATATTTCTTACAATAATGAAATAAGTTATGAAAAATTATTCTATGCTGTTATAGAAAGAGAAAATCAAATTTCAACTGGATTAGAAAATTACCTCGCAATTCCACATGCGAGATTAAATATTAATCATCCTGCTGCAGCCATTGCAATAAATCGAGATGGTATTGATTTTAAATCACACGATAACCTGCCTGCAAAATTAATTATTCTCCTAATAACCCCCGAAAATAAACCAGAACTACAATTGGAGCTTCTTTCAGAAATAGCACACAAATTTGGTAATAAAGAAATAATAGAAAATATTATATCGTCATCAAATGAAAAAGAAATAATTTCTAAAATAAAACAACTTTATTAGATTTAATTTTATAATAAAATCTTATTCAGTATGGTAACAGATATTTTACAGAGAATTGGGAATAAAACATTAACCTTTTTTCAGGAAAGTGGGCAGATATTCAAGTTATTGGGTGAAATTTTTTACTATTCCCCATACCTAATCAGAGGTCGTAAAAATTTTCTTTATCAGATGGAACATATCGGTGTTAATTCACTTCCTCTTGTTTTTATTATAGCTGTTTTTACAGGCGCGGTATCAGCATGGCAAGCTGCTTATCAGCTAAAAGGTTTGGCTCCGCTCTCTTTTTTAGGTGCAGCAACCAGTAGGGCAATTATTACAGAATTAGGTCCTGTTCTCACTGCAATTGTTATAGCTGGAAGAGTTGGAGCATCTATAGCAGCAGAACTTGGTTCTATGAAAGTTACAGAGCAAATTGATGCTCTCGAAACGATGGGGATTAGCCCTGTAAAATTTCTTGCAACACCTCGCTTTTTTGCTGCAACTATAATGATGCCAGTACTTGTAATTTTTGCAAATGTAATTGCTACAATTGGAGCTTACTTTATATCAAATTTTTTTCTGGGTGTATCATTTAGTGTTTTTTTTGAATCTGTAAAAAGATACTTTTTATTCAGAGATTTTGTATTTGGTCTTGTAAAAGGAATGTTTTTTGGTGGTGTAACATCTTTGTTAGGATGCCACATTGGTTTTAAAGCTGAAGGTGGAGCCGAAGGAGTAGGATTATCTACAATAAGATCATTTGTTCTAAGTTCTGCTCTTATTCTTATTTTAGATTATCTGCTCTGGACTATTGTATTTTGATTCATAATAAGCAGAAGACAATAAATAATTTACTAATTTTTTATTAGTATACTTTTATTATTTGTTAATTATTAAATTTTGGGATATTTTTTAATTAAAACTAAATTTCTTAATAAAATTGTTGGAACTAATCTATGAGCAATTTTAAAATCGTACCATCAAGAAGAACCCAGAATGTAACTTATGCAGTTAGAGATATAATAATTATTGCAAATGAAGTTGCTAAGACAGGGAAAGAGATGTTGTATTTAAATATAGGCGATCCTAATCTTTTCGACTTTGAACCACCAAGACATTTAATTGAAGAGACTTATAAAGCAATGTTAAAAAACTATAACGGCTATGCACCTTCTTCAGGGATTAAATTAGCAATCGATGCAATTGAAAGAGAAGCAGAAAGAAAAGGAATTAAAAATATTCAGGATATTTTTATAACGACTGGTGCAAGCGAAGCAATTGATATATGTTTAACAGCATTGTTGAATGAAGGTGAAAATATTTTAACACCCACACCTGGTTACCCTCTTTACACAGCTATACAAAGTAAATTGCAATTATTTGAGAATCCTTACTATCTCGATGAAAAAAATGGATGGCAACCTGACATAGAAGATATTAAAAATAAAATAAACGAAAAAACACGCGCAATTATTATTATCAATCCTAATAATCCAACCGGTTCTAATGCATCAAAAGAAACTTTACAGCAAATAGTTGATCTTGCTAATGAATATAACCTTGTTATTTTTTCTGATGAGATTTATGATAAGCTATTAATGGATGGCGAGAAACATATCTCTATAGCTTCTCTTAATCCAGAAGTGCCTGTAATCACTTTTGGAGGCTTATCTAAAAATTATATGGTACCTGGATTTAGGATTGGCTGGGGAATTGTAAGTGGCAATAAAGATATGTTAAAAGATTATATTGATGCAATAAATAAATTACTTAGAGCAAGATTAAGCGCTAACCATCCCGAGCAATACGGTATTGCCCCATCTCTAAATGGTGATCAATCTCATCTTAATATAGCAATTAAAAAATTAACACATAGGAGAAATTTAACTGTTGAAATGTTAAATTCAATTCCAGGCATTTCGTGTGTGGAACCAAAAGGTGCTTTTTATGCATTCCCAAAAATCGATGAAATTGATGATGACAAACATTGGACTGAGGAATTAATTAAGGAAACAGGTGTTGTCGTTGTGCCGGGGAGTGGATTTGGTCAATTACCTGGAACAAATCATTTTAGAATAGTTTTTCTTCCTCCAGAAGAAGTACTTGAAAAAGCATATAGTGCAATATCGAAATTCCATGAAATGTATATGAACAAATATTATAATAAATTAATCACTAAATAGATAAAAAATTAAATTAAAAAGGCCTTAGCATATAATGCTAAAGCCTTAAAAGGAAGATTAATATCGAGATTCAGTTAAATGTACATATTAATGATCTGTTCTAATAATTCTTGTTTACCGCTTATTAATTTTGGTTCACCATATTTAATTGCTAATTCTCTTAGGTCTTCTAAACTTAATTCACCTTTTTCGAATCTTGCTCCATCACCACTATCGAACGAAGCGTATCTTTCTTTTCTGATTTTTTTGTAATCAGACTCATTGAGAATTTTCTCAGCCGTAATTAATGCTCTTGCAAATGCATCCATGCCTGCAATATGAGCAATGAATAAATCCTCTAAATCTGTTGAATTTCTTCTAACCTTTGCATCAAAATTTACTCCTCCTGTTCCAAATCCACCTGCCTCTGCTATTACAAGCATTGCTTCAGTAAGTTCGTAAACATTGATCGGGAATTGATCTGTATCCCAACCATTTTGGTAGTCTCCTCGATTAGCATCAATGCTTCCAAATAAACCAGCATCTACTGCACATTGAATTTCGTGTTGAAATGTATGTCCTGCCAAAGTTGCATGATTTACTTCAATGTTTAATTTAAAATCTTTATCAAGTCCATAATATCTTAAAAATCCAATTACTGTTTCTACATCATAATCATACTGGTGTTTTGAAGGTTCCATTGGTTTTGGTTCAATTAAAAATGTACCTTTAAATCCTTGTTTGCGACCATAGTCTTTTGCTAATTCTAAGAATTTAGCCATATGATCTTTTTCTCGTTTCATGTTCGTATTGAGCAAACTAAGATAACCTTCTCTACCGCCCCAGAATACATAATTTTCTCCACCTAATTCTATTGTAGCATCGATAGCTCTTTTTACCTGAGTTGCAGCATAGGTTAAAACATGGAAATCTGGATTTGTGGCGGCACCGTTCATGTATCTTGGATGGGAGAACAAATTAGCTGTTCCCCATAGGAGCTTTACTCCCGAAGCTTTTTGCTTTTCTTTTGCATAATCTATCATTATTTGAAGTCTACGATCAGATTCTTCAATTGTATCAGCTTCTTCAATAAGGTCAAAATCGTGAAAACAGTAAAAAGGTAATCCTAATTTTGTAATAAATTCAAAAGCAGCATCCATTTTTGCTTTTGCTCTTGATATAGGATCTTTTTCCTGATTCCATGGCAGAACTTTGGTACCTCTTCCAAATGGATCTGATAGTTCAGAACAGAAGCTATGCCAGTAAGCAGCCGAGAACCTAAAATATTCTTTCATGGTTTTTCCAAAAACCACACGATTTTCGTCGTACCACTTGAAAGCTAGTGGATTTTTAGAATCTTTTCCTTCATAAGGAATTTTACCAATTCCTTCAAAGTATTCTTTGTTACCGATTAATACATCCATATTAATAATCCTTATTTTGTTTATAATTACTTAAATGAATTTTTTTAATAGTTCTAACCATTTGTTATAAACATTAAATGTTTTTTCAGTTAGGTCTGGATTGTGATTGATAATTTTTATTATTTCAAGATTTTTGAATGCATCATTAAGTGATTTGTAATAATTTGCACCATAAGCGGCTGCTCTTGCAGCTCCTTGAGCACCATCTGTATCATAAAGCTCAATTGATGCTTGTGTCAAGTTTGCTAAAGTTTCTCTGAAAATTGGACTTAGGAATAGATTTGAATTCCCTGCTCGAATAACATTAATGCTTAATCCCATTTCATTAATAATTTCAATTCCATATTTAAATGCAAATGCAATACCTTCCTGTACAGCACGGAAGAAATGGGCTTTAGTATGACGATTAAAATCAACATTAAGGAAATGACTTCCAATATTTTTATTTTCAAACATTCTTTCTGCACCATTGCCAAAAGGTAGAATGGATAATCCATCACAGCCAATTTCAATATTTTGAGCAAGGTTATTCATTTCGTTATATGAAAGCTCTGAAGCCATATTTTTTCTAATAAAAGAATTAAGTATACCAGTACCGTTTATGCACAGAAGCACACCAATTCGTATTTGGTCACTCGAATGGTTTACATGTGCGAACTGGTTTACGCGGGATTTATTGTCGTAATTCAATTTATCAATTACCGCATAGACAACGCCCGATGTTCCGGCTGTTGCAGCAACTTCTCCTGGATTGAGCACATTTAAAGAAAAAGCATTATTTGGCTGATCTCCTGCACGATATGCAACAACAACACCTTCTTTTAATCCCAGATCCTCTGCAGCGGATTTTGTTAAGTAACCTTGAATCGAGAATGTAGGTACAATATCTGGTAGCAGAGATTCATCAATCTCATAATAATCAAGAATATTTCTCGAAATCTCATTTTTCTGGAAATCCCAGAAAATACCTTCTGATAATCCTGAAACAGTTGTATTGATTTCTCCAGTTAATTTCATTGCAATAAAGTCTCCAGGCAACATAATTTTATAGATATTTTTGAAAACATCAGGTTCGTCTTCTTTTATCCATCTTAATTTTGATGCCGTAAAATTACCGGGTGAATTAAGCAAGTTATTTAAACAATATTCACTACCTATTTTTTCAAATGCAATATTACCGATATTAACTGCGCGACTATCGCACCAGATTATTGATGGACGCAATACTTTTTGTTTTTTGTCTACAACAACAAGTCCATGCATCTGATATGATATTCCAATAGATTTAACCTGTTGAACATCAATGTTTGATTTTTGTAATAATTGTTTTGTGATTATCTTTACATATTCCCACCAGGTTTCAGGATTTTGCTCTGCCCAACCAGGTTCTGGTGAACTTATTTCCATTTCTTGTTCTGGATAAAAACCCTGAATTATAACTTCCCCTTTTTCAATATCGAATATAGAACATTTAATAGAAGAGCTGCCTATATCATATCCAATTGAATACAATTTTGCCTCCTGTATTATTATTCTTATGTGTATAATATACACTTATTGAAATTAAAAGTCACTAATTTTTTGTAATGTAATAGATAAAATATTTTTTAAATTTCTTATAGAAAAAAATACAATATGGATAGACTGTAATGTCTCATATTCTTAAAGATGTTATAAAAAATATTTCAATTGATTGTGTAATTTTTGGTTTTGAAAATACTTCTCTGGAAGTATTGCTTATTAAAAGAGCAATTAAACCTGAGAAAGGTAAATGGGCATTGCCTGGGGGGTTTGTTAAAAAAGATGAATTAATTAGAAATGCTGCACAAAGAATTCTTGAAGAAACAACAGGAGTTAAAAATATTTATCTCGAAGAAATTACAATTTTTGATGATATTAATAGATATCCACTTCGAAGAGTTTTTACCATTGGATATTTTGCTTTAGTAAAACCAGAACATTATAAATTATCTACCGGTATTGATACAAGCGAAGTAAAATGGGTTAAATTAACAGAGCTTCCTGAATTACCATTTGATCATAATCAAATTGTGAGAGTAGCTCTTGAAAAATTAAGAACAAGAATTAGATACCGTCCAATTGGATTTGAGTTATTACCTGAGAAATTTACATTACCTCAATTACAAACTTTATATGAGGTAATATTGGGTAAAAAGCTGGACAAAAGAAATTTCAGGAAAAAATTAATGAATATGAATCTTCTTAAAAAATTAAAAACAACAAGTACTAATGGAAAGCGAAGACCTGCCTTTCTTTATAAATTCGATAAAAAGAATTATGAGAGGTTAAAAGAAAAGGGTTTTATTTTTGAATTATAATTTCTTCACCATAAATTTTTTGAAAAGCTTTGATGCTTTATCTATATTTGTTCTAAATTTTTTAAGATAATTCGTGGCAAAATCTTCTTTGAAGAATATAACAAAATTATCAAACGGCATCACTGTAGTTTCCGAAAAGATAAATTACGTAAAATCGTTTTCACTCGGATTCTGGTTCAATGTTGGCTCAAGAGATGAGCAGCCAGAAAATAATGGAATAAGCCATTTCATTGAACACATGTTCTTTAAGGGTACAAAAAGTAGGTCTGCAAAAAAAATTGCTGAGGATATTGAATCTCTTGGTGGTTATCTTAATGCATTTACATCAAAAGAGCATACGTGTCTGTATGGGAGAGGATTGGCTGAGCAATTAGAACACACTTTTGAAGTTCTTGCCGATATGATTCAAAACTCTACTTTCGAACCAAAAGAAATTATTAAAGAGTCGAAAGTTGTTATAGATGAATTATATGATATTGAAGATTCTCCTGAAGAACTGATATTTGATAAGTTTGAAAGTAACATCTTTATTGGTAATTCATTGGGTATGCCAATAATAGGAACAGAAAAAAATTTACGCTCCTTTAAGCAAAAAGATTTATTTGATTATATCGACAACAATTATACTTTAGATAATTTTTTTATAGTTGCTTCAGGCAAAATTGAGCATAAGGATTTAATTCGATTAACTGAAAAGTATATTAAGAAAAATTTTAAACCTGTAAGCAATAAACAAAGAAATTTGGCTCTACAAAAATCTCACGACCTTCACGTTCTAAAAGATACTCTGCAAGTTCATTACATTCTTGGAAGACCAACTTTTGGATTTAAAGATAGTAAAAGAATTAAAGTAGCTGTTCTTTCACAAATTTTGGGCGAGGGTAGTAGTTCAAGATTATTTCAAAAATTAAGAGAAGAACATGGAATAGCTTATCAGGTAAATACTTTTTTAAATTCATTTTATGATATATCAACATTTGGTATTTATCTTTCAACGAATGAAAAATCGATTTATAAAGCTCAAAGCCTTATATTCAAGGAATTAAAAAAATTAAAACAAAAAAGGGTGGACGAAAAAGAACTTGAAAGAGCAAAGGAATATTTAATTGGGAATATATTAATGAGTTTAGAAAGCACAACAAACAGAATGCACAGAATAGCTCAATCTGTAATTTACTTTGGGAAAATAAAATCTATAGAAGAAACAATAAATAAAATTAAAGCAGTTACTTCTGATGAAATATTAGAATTATCAAATGAATTATTCGATAATGAATCTCTGGTAAGAGTTGTATTAAGTTCAAAAAATTATTTAATTGAAAAAGCAGCATAAAAAAGGAACAGTTATGCCAAAAATAATAATTGATGGAAACGAAATAGAATTCAAACAGGGACAAACAATTATAGAAGCAGCAAGAGATGCTGGCATAGATATACCTCATTTCTGCTGGCATCCTAAGTTATCAGTTTCAGGTAATTGCAGAGTTTGTCTTGTTGAAATAGAACAAATGCCAAAACTGGTTATATCGTGTGCTACGCTTGCATCTGAAGGGATGGTTGTACATACTAAATCTCCAAGAGCCCTTGAAGCAAGAAATGCAGTAATGGAATTTTTATTAATTAATCATCCACTTGATTGCCCGATATGTGATGAAGCAGGAGAATGTAAACTTCAGGATTATGCATATGCACATGGCAGGGGAGAAAGCAGATTCGAAGAAATGAAGAATAGGAAGGAGAAAAGAGTTCAAGTAGGTCCATACATTAAATTCGACGCTGAAAGATGTATTTTATGTTCAAGATGTATTCGGTTTACTGATGAAATTGCTAAATCACATCAATTGACTTTTATTAAAAGAGGTGATAGAGTTACCATTACTACTTTCCCGGGTGAATCGTTTGATAATCCTTATACACTCAATACAACTGATATATGTCCTGTAGGTGCTTTAACAAATCAGGATTTTCGATTCAAAGCGAGAGTTTGGGAACTATCTAACACAAATTCTATATGTATTGGATGTTCAAGAGGATGCAATATAGAAATATGGGTACGTAATAATCAGATTCTTCGTTTAACACCTCGTCACAATGAAGATGTTAATAGTTATTGGATGTGTGATAATGGAAGAATCAATACTTTTAAGTTTGTAAATTCTGAATCAAGAATTGATGGTACATTTATTCGTAAAAATGGAACCATAGAAAAAGTTGAATGGGAAGAAGCTCTTACAGAAGCGATAAAAAAATTAAATGCATTTAAAAGTAATGAAATTATTATTATTGGTTCACCGTATGCTACATGCGAAGATAATTTTATGCTAAAACTATTTGCTAAATCATTGGGCATTTCAAAAGTTTTTTTTGCTCATCATATCAAAGCTGGTGATCAGGATGACATTCTGATTCGAGAAGATAAAACACCTAATTCGCTCGGTGTAGAATTAATAGGATTAATACCATTTGACCAGAACTTGATTAAAGAAATCTTAATGGGAATTAATGAGAGAAAAATTAAAGCGATTTATTTAATGGAAGACGATCTTTTTACAATAAGTAAAGAATTCCAGAATGTAATAAACAGACTTGAATTGTTAATTGTTCAGGCAACAAATAAAAACAAAACTACGAATGCTGCACATATTTTATTTCCTGCAGCAACTTATGCAGAAAAACATGGAACATTTGTAAATTTTCAGGGGAGGATTCAAAGAATTAGACCTGCTGTTGCAACAGTTGAATTGGATAGAGCTCTTGATGGAATGAGTATGAGCAGATTAGATAAATTTGGAACCCCATTCGATAGATGGATGCAAGGTAAAAAATATGATGCTAAACCAAGCTGGAAAATTTTAACATTACTTTTATCAAAACTAAATTCCAGGATTAAGTTTGAAATGGCAGAGGATGTGTTTGAAGCTTTATCAAAAGCGGTTGAGGCATTTAAAGATTTAAATTACGATATTATTGGAGATCTTGGAATCCAGGTTAAAAATAAAGTATTCGAACTACAAAAGTAGAAGAAACTCTTATTGTTCTTTTAAATATCGCAGAAGAAATTATTTTCGTTAATATTTAATGCTAATTTGTAAGAGTATTAAGATCAATACAATTTTTTCAATAATTAAGCTATCAATGATAGTTTATTGATATAAAAATTTTATTAATGAAAATTATATTTAAGAATAAATAGTATTGAAAATTTTGGAGTTAATTAAATGAATATTTGGGAAATCATCATAATTACATTAGTCAAAATACTGATAGCTATTACAACGCTACTTTTGTCGGTTGCATACATGGTATACTTCGAAAGGAAAATTAGTGCATGGGCACAAAATAGATTGGGTCCCAATCGCGTTGGATATAAAGGATTACTTCAACCATTTGCTGATGTTTTTAAATTATTATTAAAAGAAGATATTGTACCAGAAGCTGCTAATAAACCATTGCATACGCTTGCACCTTTTATTTCACTTTTTGTTGCTTTTGCAACTTATGCAGTAGTACCTATTGGTCCTTCAATTAACTTATTTGGTTACCAAATCAAATTAGTTGCAGCTGATGTAAATATTGGGATACTCTATGTTCTTGCACTAACATCACTTGGTGTATATGGAATAACTTTAGCAGGTTGGTCATCTGGAAGTAAATATTCTTTGCTTGGTGGAATTCGTTCCTCTGCACAAATGATTTCTTATGAAGTATCAATGGGCTTTTCAGTAGCTGGGGTGTTGTTAGTATCAGAATCCTTAAGACCCATAGATATTATTAATGCACAATACGGCTGGATGTGGAATGCATTACTTCAGCCAATTGGTTTTATAACTTTTGTAGTAGCAGCTTTTGCGGAAACAAACCGTTTACCATTTGACTTACCGGAAGCAGAACCAGAATTAGTTGGTGGATATCATACTGAATATAGTTCTTTTAAATTTGCCGGCTTCTTTTTGGCAGAGTATGCAAACATGATAATTGCAAGTTGTTTAATTGTTACACTCTATCTTGGTGGATGGCAAATCCCATATATTGATAAGTTAGGATTAAGTACAACACTAACAACAATTTTACAAATTGGAGCTTTTCTATTTAAAACTGCTTTAGTACTTTTTATATTCATTTGGGTCAGATGGAGTATTCCAAGATTTAGATATGATCAGCTGATGAATATTGGTTGGAAAGTAATGTTTCCGCTTTCAATAATTAATATTATTTGGGTTGCACTTTTAATCATGATTTTTAAGTTATAGAAGAAAGGTATATCATGACACTAAAGAAAAGAAAAAAAGATTTAAATTTTTTTGAAAGAATTTACATTATTGAAATTATTAAAGGGATGATTCTAACTCTTAAGAACATGTTTCGACCTAAATTTACGATGGAATATCCAGAAGTTAAATTTGAACCACTGGCATCATATCGTGGTAGACCGGTGCTGGTTATGGAAGAACAAGGAAGAGGAAGATGTGTAGCATGTGGATTATGTGCAAGGGTATGTCCAGCACTAGCAATTGAGGTTCAGGCAGCAGAAACTGAGCTGGAAAAAGAAAGATATCCCGAAAAATTTGAAATCAACATGCTTCGTTGCATTTTTTGTGGTTTCTGCGAAGAAGTTTGTCCCGAAGAAGCAATTGTAATGAGTAAAGATTATGAACTTGTATTTACGAATAGAGAGGATGCAATTTTTGGGAAAGATAAATTATTAGTACCTATAGAAAATTTAAGAGAAAGAATTGAATTTCTAAGAAGATTTAAATAAATCTTCTTTTCTATTGAATCGAAGGGATTTTTACATTTAAAATTTTTCTTAATAGATTTCTATCATTAAAAGACATATATCATGTTTTCAAAAGTAATTTCTGCAGCTACTTTTGGAATAGATGCATATAAAGTTGAAGTTGAAACTCATAGTGAAAAACAACTCCCTTCTATAACTATAGTTGGTTTACCAGATAATGCTGTAAAAGAAAGCAAAGAACGTGTTACTGCTGCTCTTAAGAATTCGGGTCTGGATCTTTCTTATAGAAAAATTACGATTAATTTAGCCCCGGCTGATATTAAAAAAGAGGGAAGTGCATTTGATCTGCCAATTGCTATTGGGATTCTTGCAGCAAATGAAATTGTTAGCTCAAATTTGCTTGAATATACTTTATTGCTTGGAGAATTATCATTAGATGGTTCTTTAAGAAAAATTAAAGGTGCTTTACCAATAACAGTAGAAGCAAGGAGATTAGGAATTAAAAATATAATTCTTCCTAAAGATTCAGTTAAAGAAGCTTCAATTGTGGATGGTATTAATGTATATGGACTTGAAACCTTAAATGAAGTAATCAAGTTTCTAAATTCAGAAAATAATTTTGAACCAGTTTATACTGATAAAAACGAAGTATTTGCAGAAGTTAATAATTATCATGTTGATTTTTCAGATGTAAAAGGTCAGGAAAATGCAAAAAGAGCACTTGAAATTGCTGCTGCCGGTGGCCATAACATTATTATGATTGGTCCACCAGGCTCTGGCAAAACAATGCTTGCTAAAAGATTGCCAACAATTCTTCCCCCACTAACATTTGAAGAAGCGCTTGAAACTACAAAAATACATTCTGTTGCCGGTATTCTTCCAAAGGATAAAGCATTAATTACGGAAAGACCATTTCGGAATCCTCACCATACTGTTAGCGATGCAGCACTAATTGGTGGTGGAAGCATACCTCGTCCGGGTGAAGTATCGTTTGCACACCATGGTGTATTATTTTTAGATGAACTACCGGAATTCAAAAAAAATGTTCTGGAAGTATTACGTCAACCACTGGAAGATTCTAAGGTTACAATTAGCCGTTCAAAGATGTCATTGGAATTTCCTGCAAATTTTATGTTAGCTGCTGCAATGAATCCATGCCCCTGCGGATATTTTACAGACCCATCAAAAGAATGTACTTGCACAATATCTCAAATTCAAAAATATATGGCCAAAATTTCAGGACCTTTACTTGATAGAATTGATATTCATATTGAAGTTCCACCAGTAAAATTCAAAGAATTATCCTCTGCTTCCACTGGTGAGAAATCAGAAGAAATTAGAAAAAGAGTTGTTTCTGCGCGACAAATACAATTAAAAAGATTTGCAGGATTAAAAAATATTTATTGTAATGCACATATGGGCACAAAAGAAATACGTAAATTTTGTAAACTCGATAACCAATGTGAAGAACTCTTAAAAATGGCAATGACACGTTTGGGATTATCAGCTCGTGCATACGATAGAATTATAAAGGTAAGTCGTACTATTGCAGATTTAGAAAATTCTGAAAATATATTACCACAACACATAAGCGAAGCTATTCAATACCGCGCTCTTGATAGAGAATTATGGGGACATTGATTTTATGCTTCAATTTTACAAAAACAATTAACATATTTTGTTTGTGAATTATAATTATAATAACTAAAAATAAATTTAAAAAACACTGAGGCTAAAAATGAATAATATTTATAAGTTAGTACAAAGCAATAAAGTTCTACTAATTTCGAGCATATTATTGTACTTTTTTACTAATGGTCTAATAGTCTCGCAACCTTCTGGTGGCCCTTATGGACCGGTATATCAAATATATGAAATACCGAGAGTACCCGGTAAAATTTTTTATGTTGCACCTGATGGGAAAGCGGAAAACTCAGGAGAAAATTTTTCTGAACCAACTACAATCGAAAATGCGATAACTAAAGCAAAAACTGGAGATGCAATAATTTTAAGAGGTGGTATTTATAGAACTGGTAATTTAGTATTCAATCAGGGAATTATAATTCAACCTTATAAAGATGAGCAACCAATATTAAAAGGAACTTATGTTGCAAATAATTGGAAAAATCTTGGAAATGGTTTATGGATTACAAAATGGGAACGATTGTTTCCATCTAAACCTGCCGATTGGTGGATGCGCGAGAGAGAAGGTAAGAAAACCCCACTTCATCGTTTTAATAATGATATGGTTTTTGTTAATGGGAAATTTTTACAATCTGCTGGATGGGAAGGCGAAGTAGATGAAAATTCATTTTATATAGATTATGAACGTGGTATAGTTTACATTGGAACCGATCCAACCGATAAACTTGTTGAAATAACAGCATTCGATGGCGCACTTATTAGAACTACAAAAGAAGTAAATGGAATCAAACCAGATAATAAAGGACCTAAAATAAAGGGTATTACATTTACACAATATGCATATAGAGCACTGGAAATTGAAGGTAAAGAACCAGAAGGTCCTGCAGATGAAAAAACTTTTGGAAAGGATGTAGTAGGAACATTAATAGAAAATTGCACAATTACATTTTGTTCACGTGTTGCCGGGTATTTAAGGGGTGATAGTCTTGTAATTCGACATTGTAAAGTTAGCGATACCAGCACAGAAGGAATTTATATCATTAGCTCAAATGACGTATTGTTGGAAAAAAATATTTTTACGAAAAATAATATTGAGAAAATTACTGGTTATTATCCTGCTGCTGTAAAAATTTTTAATCAATGTCACAGAGTAATTTGCAATGATAATTTAGTAATTGATCTTCCATATTCAAATGGAATTTGGTATGATGTAGGAAATGTTGACGGTGTTTTTATTAATAATTGGGTAGAAAATGTTGGGAATAATAAAACAGAACTTAATATAAACCAACCCTGGCCAAGCGATAATGGATTCTTTTTTGAAATTTCAAAAGGAGCGATTTGTGTAGGTAATGTATTTGTTAATTGCGATCATGGCATCTGGGTGTTAAATAGCTCTAATGTTAAAATATATAATAATACATTTATCAATAGCATGGCATGTATTTCCCGAAATGCACGCGTGGCCGCTGGCGACCATTTTGGATGGCATGCAAGCACTGGCCCAGATGTTGATAAAAGAGATGGCCACGAATTTATCAACAACTTGCTTTATGGAAATAGTAATTTTAAAAGACCTCTCCTTTATGTATGGCAACCGGCTCAATTATGTGAAAAATTAAATAAACCTCAATTAAAAAATCTTGATTATAATATTTTTCTACGTCAACCTAATTATTATGATAATCCTTTAATTCTATGGAGCCCTGTTCAAAATGAAAAGTGCCAGCTAGCTCTTAAATCATTGGAAGAATTAAGAAGTCTCCATCCAGAATTTTCAAAAAATAGTAAATATCATTCAGATTACAGTTTACCTTTATTTAAGAGTGTTGAATTGAAAGATTTTAATGTATTAAAATCTTTTAAGGATGTTTTAGCAGGCAGTAAAATTCCTACTGAAATAAAAAAATATATTAATCATTTGAAGAAAAATTATATTGGAGCTTATCCTGTAAAAGAATAATTATTAAGCATATGAGGCTTTTAAAAAAATTTTAACAGCCTTATCTGATTATCTGGTCAATTTAATTTTATTTAATTATTCTCGATAATTAATCGTAAAGTAATAACTGATAAAACTTATTCATTATTGTGAATAATTATTCAATAAATTTTAAAAATTCTCTTGACTTAATCTAATATATCTTTTATAATTGCACTCAAGTTATGGTTGATAATAAAAAACATATCGTTACGATTCAAAAATTTAATGGGCAACAATTGCTCGTTGAAATCAACCGCTCTAACAACGTAAACAACATATCTTTAGATATTCACCTCTTAGGAATAGCTATTCTAATTATTAGTATTATTAACCTAATTATTATTCTAGGCTAATAATTCGCGTCAATCCCTAAGCCAATAAATGAAACATAAATGTAAAAATTAGGGATTGACTAAATCCTTGAGGTATATCTAAAGATGTTAAATATAAAAATTGGGAAGTGAGTATGCGTTCAGATTTAATTAAAAAAGGTTTTGATAAAGCTCCTCACAGGAGCTTGCTTAAAGCAACAGGAGTAATAAAATCTGATGATGATTTTAATAAACCCTTTATTGGAATTTGTAATTCATACATTGATTTAATACCAGGTCATGTGCATCTTCAGCAATTCGGTAAAGTTATAAAAGAGGAAGTAAGAAAAGCTGGTGGTGTACCTTTTGAATTTAATACCATCGGCGTTGATGATGGAATTGCAATGGGACACATTGGAATGCGTTTTTCACTTGCAAGCAGGGAATTAATTGCTGATAGTGTAGAGACTGTTGTAGAAGCTCACCGCCTCGATGGTTTAATTTGTATCCCTAATTGTGATAAAATTGTTCCCGGAATGTTAATGGCAGCTGTTAGATTAAATATTCCTACTATTTTTATTTCCGGTGGACCAATGAAAGCTGGTATGACCCTCTCAGGCGAAGTTATAGATTTAATTTCTGTGTTTGAAGGAGTAGGAAAATTTTCTTCAGGCCAAATAGATGAATATAAATTAAAGGAACTTGAAAACTATGCTTGTCCCACTTGTGGTTCTTGTTCTGGTATGTTTACTGCCAATTCAATGAACTGTTTAATGGAAGCACTTGGTATTGCATTACCTGGAAATGGAACAATTTTGGCTATTGATCCCAGAAGAGAGGAACTTGCAAAAGAAGCAGCGCGAAAGATATTAGAATTAATTAAACTTGATTTGAAACCTCGTGATATTATTACTCGTGAATCAATACTGAATGCATTTGCACTTGATATGGCAATGGGAGGAAGCACAAATACAGTGCTTCATACGTTAGCCATAGCCAATGAAGCTGGGATAAATTTTCAATTGGAAGAAATAAATAAACTTTCGGAAAAAGTGCCCTATCTTTGTAAAGTATCGCCTGCTACACCATATGTGCATATTGAAGACGTTGATAGAGCTGGTGGTATTTCTGCAATTTTGAAAGAACTTTCAAAAATAGAAGGCTTATTAAATCTTAATTTACCAACAGTTACGGGTAAATCTATTGGTGAAAACATTAAATATGCGGAAGTAAAGGATAGGAAAGTAATTCGTAGTATTGATGAACCATTTAGAAAAACTGGTGGTTTAAATATACTTTTTGGAAATTTAGCACCAAAAGGTGCAATAGTAAAATCGGGTGCTGTTGATGAAAATATGCTGGTATTCAGAGGTCCTGCTATTGTATTTAATTCGCAGGACGAAGCAATCGAAGGAATAAGAGGTGGAAAAGTCAAACCTGGAAATGTTGTTGTTATTCGATTCGAAGGTCCTAAGGGGGGTCCTGGAATGCCTGAAATGTTAGCACCTACAAGTGAAATTATGGGAATGGGTTTAGGTGATAAAGTAGCTTTGTTGACAGATGGTAGGTTTTCAGGAGGAACTCGCGGTGCATGCATTGGACATGTATCACCAGAAGCAGCAGAAAATGGACCAATTGCTGCTTTGCAAAATGGGGATATTATTTCAATTGATATTCCCAATTGTTCACTTAATGTAGAATTATCCGAAGAAGAGATAAATAATAGATTAAATAATTTGCCAAAATTTACGCCAAAGATAGCCAATGGTTATCTTGGTCGTTATTCAAGATTAGTAACTTCTGCACATACAGGTGCTATTTTAAGTTTGCCAGATTAATAATTAACAGAGGTATTATATGAATACAAGGAAAAAAGCTATGACCGGGGCAGATATTTTTTTTGAATGCCTCAGACGGGAAGGTGTAGAATATATCTTTGGCTACCCTGGGGGAGCTGTATTAAAAATATATGAAAGACTATATGACATTGATTTTCTTAAGCACATACTTGTTCGTCATGAACAAGGAGCAACACATATGGCAGAAGGTTATGCTAAAGCAACAGGTAAAGTAGGGGTTGTACTTGTTACATCTGGCCCTGGTGCTACTAATACAGTTACAGGTATTGCAGATGCTTACATGGATTCTGTCCCTTTGGTTGTCTTTACAGGGCAGGTTCCTACACATCTTATTGGGAATGATGCCTTTCAAGAAGCAGATATATGTGGAATTACAAGGCCAATTACGAAGCATAACTTCCTTGTAAGAGACATATCAGAGTTAGCAACAACTATAAAACAGGCTTTTTATATTGCATCAACAGGAAGACCTGGACCGGTTGTTGTTGATTTACCGAAAAATGTAATTAACAGTGTCACGGAGTTTGATTATACCGATAAAGTAGAATTACGAGGATATAAGCCAAGAATATACGGTCATCAAAATCAAATTAAAAAAGCGGCTATGATGATTCAGAAATCAAAACGACCTTTGCTTTATGTTGGTGGTGGTGTAATTATGTCAGGAGGTCATAGAGAACTTTATTTACTTGCCAAAGAAAATAATCTCCCTGTTACAATGACACTTCAAGGACTGGGGGCATTCCCCGGAACTGATAGACAATCGCTTGGTATGCTTGGTATGCATGGTACCTACTGGGCAAATCAAGCTGTTAATAATTGTGATTTACTTATTTCTCTTGGTGCAAGATTCGATGATAGAGTTACTGGAAAGATTGAAACATTTGCCAGAAATGCATATAAAATTCATGTCGATATTGATCCAACATGTATAGATAAAAATGTAATCGTTGATTTACCTATTGTGGGGGATGTAAAACATGTAATGGCTGAACTTGCAGCTGAAATTTCCGAAAAACCTGATTTAACTGAATGGTGGGAACAAATTGAAGCATGGAAAGAAGAATGCCCGCTTGAATATGATATGTCAGATGGAAGATTAAGAGCCCAGTATGTAATTGAAAAAATATCAGAATTAACTAAAGGTGATGCAGTGATAGTTACAGACGTTGGTCAACATCAAATGTGGGTAGCTCAATATTATAAGTTTAATCATACACGCACACATATAACAAGTGGTGGTTTGGGTACAATGGGATTTGCGTTGCCTGCTGCAATTGGTGTTGCATTTGCTGTTAAAGATAAACCAATAATTTGTATTTCCGGAGACGGCGGTTTTCAAATGAATATGCAAGAATTAGCTACGGCTGCCTATAATAAGCTTCCAATCAAAATTTTTATTATTAATAATTCTTTCCTTGGTATGGTTCGGCAATGGCAGGAATTATTCCATGCTGAAAAGTATAGTTTTACAGACTTATCCGACAGTAATCCAGATTTTGTTAAAATTGCAGAAGCATTTGATATTAAAGCTTATTCGATAAGTAATGTCCAAGATGTGGAACCTGTACTTAAAGAAGCTTTATCATACAGTGATGGGCCTATACTTGTTGAATTTAAGGTTGTTAAAGAAGATATGGTCTTTCCTATTGTTCCAGCTGGTGCATCAATCAGCGATATGATAATTCGTAGATTAGATCCAAAGGAGATGATATAATATGTTACACGTAATATCAGCACTCGTCGAAAATAAATTTGGCGCTTTTAACCGCGTCGTTACTATGTTCAGCGCCAAAGGTTATAATATTCATTCAATTTCTATTGGAGAAACAGAAGACCCCACCATTTCGCGAATGACTATTGTTACAGAAGGGGAGGATAAAGTTATTGAACAAATCGTAAAACAATTAAACAGATTGATAGATACAATTAAAATTGTTGATTTGACTTATCAACCAAAAGTTCAAAGAGAACTTTTATTAATTTCAGTTGGATATCAAAAAGGGACACGCTCAGAAATTATTGATATATGTGAGATATTTAGAGGTAATGTCGTTGACATCAATAACAAAACTTTAATGCTTGAAATAACAGGGCCACCAGAAAAAATTGATGCAGCAATTAATGTTCTTGAACCTTATGGTATAAAAGAAATTGCAAGATCTGGATTGGTAGCCTTAAGAAGAGGTGAGCAACCTAAAAAATTTAATAAAGAAGAGATTGAATCAAATAAAGTAGGAGAATTAAAATGAAAATTTATTATGATGCTGATGCAGACTTAAACATTTTAAAAGGGAAAAATCTTTCTGTTATTGGTTATGGAAGCCAAGGACATGCACATGCGTTGAACCTAAAAGATAGTGGACTGGAAGTAGGAGTTGGTCTTCGAAAAACAAGTGCACGCTGGAAAGAAGCCGAAGAAGCTGGTTTAAAAGTTTTTACAGTTGAAGAAGCATCCGAGTGGGGCGATATTATTATGATTTTATTGCCAGATCAAAACCATAAAGAAGTTTATGAAAATGATATAAAACCTCATCTTAGGGCTGGAAAAGCTTTGGCCTTTGCTCATGGCTTTAATATTTTTTATAAACAAGTTGTTCCCCCTGAATATGTTGATGTTATAATGATTGCTCCAAAAGGACCCGGGCATTTAGTACGAAGAACATTTCAAAATGGAAGTGGTACACCATGCTTAATTGCAATTCATCAGAATTATACTGGTAAGGCAAAAGATATAGCTCTTGCATGGGCTAAGGGGATTGGAGGTACACGCGCTGGCGTAATTGAAACTACATTTAAAGATGAAACTGAAACAGATTTATTCGGCGAACAGGCTGTTCTATGTGGTGGCTCTGCTGAATTGGTTAAAGCAGGATTCGAAACTCTCGTAGAAGCTGGTTATCCACCAGAACTTGCTTACTTTGAATGTATGCACGAATTGAAATTGATCGTTGATCTTTATTATGAAGGTGGCTTAACAAGAATGAATTATTCTGTAAGCGATACTGCTGAATATGGTGGTATGACAAGAGGACCTAAAGTGATTAATCCAGATACAAAAAAAGTAATGAAACAAATCCTCGAAGACATTCAATCCGGCAAATTTGCCGAAGAGTGGATTAATGAAAATAAAAATGGACAACCACTACTTAAAAAATTAAGAGAAGAAAATAAAAATCATTTGATTGAAAAAGTTGGCGCACAATTAAGAAGTATGATGAGTTGGTTAACAAATAAATGAAGATTATAAAAAAGAAATATGGAGTAAATAATGTATAAAATTACTCTTTTGCCTGGAGATGGAATTGGTCCAGAAGTAACTTCTGCGGCAGTAAAAGTTCTTAAAACAGTTGCAGAAAAGTTTAATGTTGAATTTGAATTTAAAACAGAACTTATTGGGGGTGCCTCATATGATAAGTATGCTGTCCCTTTGACCGACGAAGTATTAAGCGAATGTTATAGTTCAGATGTCGTTTTTCTTGGTGCTGTTGGAGGACCTAAATGGGAAAATCTCCCTCACAATCTGAAACCCGAAGCAGCTCTACTAAAATTACGCAAAGCTCTGGGATTATATGCAAATCTTCGCCCAGCCAGAGTTTATTCACCATTGCTTTCTTATTCTTCTTTAAAAGAAGAAATATTAAAAAATACTGACGTTTTAATTGTAAGAGAATTGACAGGCGGAATTTATTTTGGAGATCCAAGAGGATATGATGATGAAAAAGGTTTTAATACAATGATATATACAAAAGATGAAGTTGAAAGAATCGCAAAAACGGCTTTCGAACTTGCTAAAGTAAGAAATAAAAAGGTTACATCCGTAGATAAAGCCAATGTACTCGAAGTCTCTCAATTCTGGAGAAAGGTGGTTATTGATGTTCATAAAAATTATCCTGAAGTAGAGCTCAATCATATGTATGTGGATAATGCCGCAATGCAATTAGTTAGATATCCTAAACAATTTGATGTTGTACTTACTTCAAATTTATTTGGTGATATTTTGAGTGATATTGCAGCTATGATTACCGGTAGTTTAGGCATGCTTCCTTCTGCTAGTATTGGCTCTAAATATGCTCTTTACGAGCCAGTTCATGGAAGTGCACCTGATATTGCAGGACATAATATTGCTAATCCAATAGCTTCAATTTCTTCAGCTGCTATGATGCTTAAATATTCGTTCCAAATGGATAAAGCAGCAGAGCTGGTTGAAAAAGCTATAGAAAATGTTTTGTCAAAAGGTTATCGTACAAAAGATATTTTTAAGGAAGGTGATAAGTTAGTTTCTACGGATGAAATGACTAATAAAATTATTGAAGAATTTGAAAAATTATTCACTGAAGAAGCATTGAATGTGTTTACTTTATAAATATTATTTACGAAACATTATAATTACATTAAATTATGAACTTAGAATCTATGTTGTCGGTTTTTGAAATTGTATGATGAAATAAATTCTGAGAAATTTTAGGATATTAAATTATAACTTTGTTCAATTTTTGAATTTGTGTTTTGATAATTGATAATATTAAATACTATGTATATCGACGAGATAAATTATATAAAAACTATAAAGCAACACTTTAATATAACATGGAGAATTAATTTATAAGTATCGTGAATAATAAATATAGAATGAGGTTTTAATTTTTATGATGTTAAAAAATTAGAGGTCTCTATGGAACCAACAAGGATTCTGATATTTGATACAACATTAAGGGATGGCGAACAATCACCCGGAGCTTCTTTAAATGTACATGAAAAATTAGAAATAGCACATCAGCTTGCAAAGCTGAATGTAGATATAATAGAAGCAGGATTTCCGATTTCTTCACCCGCACAATTCGAAGCAGTAAAAAGAATTGCTGAAGAGGTAAATTGTATAATTGCCGCACTAGCAAGAGCTAACGAAAAAGATATAAAATCTGCTGCCGATGCTCTATCCGCAGCACCAAGAAGAAGAATTCATACATTTGCAAGTACATCTGATTATCATATACTTGGTAAATTTGGACACGTGAAATATGGTCGCAGCCTCGAAGAAAAAAGAAATACTATACTGAAGATGTCATATGATTCAGTGGCATATGCAAAAACTTTTACAGATGATGTAGAATTTTCAGCTGAAGATGCTGGTAGAACTGATATTGGTTATCTTTCAGAAGTAATAGAGGGAGCAATTGAAGCAGGTGCTACTACTGTTAATATCCCGGATACAACAGGTTATACTTTACCATTTGAATTCGGGAATAAAATAGCAGAGTTAAAGAAAAGAGTTAAAAACATAGATAGGGCAATAATTAGTGTTCATTGCCATAACGACCTTGGACTTGCAGTCGCTAATTCACTTTCTGCGATATTAAATGGGGCACGACAGGTTGAATGCACTATTAACGGTATCGGTGAACGTGCAGGCAATGCATCTCTCGAAGAAATTGTAATGACTTTAAACGTAAGAAAAGATTTGTTGAATTTTTACACAAATGTTAATACAAAAGAAATTTATAATACTAGTAAAATGGTTTCTGCATTTACAGGTCTACTTGTACAAAGAAACAAAGCAATTGTTGGAGAAAATGCATTCTCCCATGAATCTGGAATTCATCAAGATGGTGTTCTTAAAAACCGTCAAACTTATGAAATAATGACACCAGAAAGTGTGGGTATACCAAGTAGCAAAATTGTACTTGGTAGACATTCCGGGAGACATGGATTAAAAGTCAGACTTCAGGAACTTGGATATACAGTTATTGATGAAGAATTACAAAAAATATACGATGCCTTCATTGAGCTTGCTGATAAGAAAAAAGAAGTATTTGATGATGATTTAAGAATGCTAATGGGGGATGAAATACAGAAAAGGGATGAAATATATGAATTAGAATATTTACACGTTACAGCAGGCACAAATTTAATACCGAATGCAGTAGTAAAAATTAAAGTTGGTGATAAAATCATTGAAGAGTCTGCAACCGGCGACGGCCCAGTAGATGCTGTTTTTAATGCAATTGAAAGGGCTCTATCAATAAAGTCCGAACTTGAATCTTATCAGGTGAGATCTGTTACTGCAGGAAGAGAAGCTATGGGCGAAGTACTCGTTAGAATAAGAAGTGGAGATAAATCTTTTACTGGAAGAGGAATTTCAACTGATATTATTGAGGCAAGTGCTAAGTCATATTTAAATGCACTGAATCAAAAAGAATTATATATGAAACAGGAATTAAATAAAGAAGAAAAAGTTACAGAATTAATTTAAGGGTGAATTAAATGGGAATGACCATTACTGAAAAAATTCTCGCTAAAGCTTCCGGAAGAAGTAAAGTTGAACCAGGAGAAAATATATGGCTTAATGTTGATGTATTAATGACACATGATGTATGTGGTCCACCTACAATTGAAATATGGAAAAGAGAATTTGGAGACAAGGCAAAAATTTGGGATAAGAAGAAAGTAGTTATATTCCCGGATCATTATATTTTTACAAAAAATCCTCAGGCAAATCGCAATGTAAATATATTAAGGCAATTTGCCTCAGAATATGCTTTACCTAACTATTATGATGTTGGAACGGAAAGATATAAAGGTGTATGTCACATTGCACTTGCAGAAGAAGGTTATAATCTGCCTGGTACTGTTTTATTCGGAACCGATTCACATACATGTACTTCTGGCGCATTTGGAATGTTTTCAACCGGTGTTGGTAATACTGATGCTGCTTTTATTCTTGGAACTGGGAAAATTTGGGAAAAAGTACCAGAATCATTGAAATTTATTTTTGATGGCATTATGCCCCCATATCTGACAGCAAAAGATCTAATTCTTCAAGTTCTTGGTGATATAACAACTGATGGTGGAACCTATCGAGCCCTTGAATTTGGTGGCGATGCTATTTATTCAATGCAAATGGATGAAAGAATGACCCTCACTAATATGGCCATTGAAGCCGGTGCAATGAATGGAATTATTAAAGCAGACGAAATAACAGAAAAATATGTTCGAGAAAGAACCAGTCAACCTTATGAAATATTTGAAAGTGACCCAGATGCAAAATATCGAGCTGTTTATAAGTACAATGTACATGAAATAGAACCATTAGTAGCTAAACCTCATAGCCCTGATAATAGAGATACTGTTAGAAATGTTCAGGGAACAAAACTTACAAAGTGCTATATCGGGTCATGTACTGGTGGGAAATTAAGTGACTTTATAAATGCAGCAAAAATAATTTTTGGTAATAAAGTTAAAGTACCAACTTTTATTGTACCTGCAAGCACTTATGTTTATAACCAGTTAGAAATTGAAACAATTAATGGTATAACATTAAAACAAATCTTTGAAAATGCTGGATGTGTAATTGCACCTTCTTCATGTGCTGCCTGTTTGGGAGGACCAGCAGATACTGTTGGGAGAGCTCAAGATGGAGAAGTAATAATTTCTACAACAAATAGAAATTTTCCAGGAAGAATGGGAAGTAAAAAATCTGAAGTATATCTTGCATCACCTCTTACAGTTTCTGCATCAGCTCTAACAGGTGTAATTACAGATCCAAGAGAATTTTTATAATAAAAAGGGATAATAATGGAAAAAATTATTAAGGGGAAAGCATTCGTCTTAGGTGATAATATTGATACAGATCAAATCATACCTGCCGAACATCTGGTTTATAGCTTGAGCGATCCAGTAGAATCAAAAGAGTATGGCCATTTTGCTTTATCAGGTGTTCCTTTAACACAATCCGGATTACCCAATGGAGGAATCCCATTTATTGAAGATGATAATTATCAATCGAAATATAATATAATAATTGCAGGTTCAAATTTTGGATGTGGCTCTTCAAGAGAACATGCTCCATTTGCTCTACAGAAAGCAGGTGTAAAAGTTATAGTAGCAGAATCCTATGCAAGAATTTTTTATAGAAATTGTGTTGATGGTGGTTTTGTAATTCCTTATGAAACTCAAGTTAAATTGAATAACAAAATTAATACAAATGACGAATTGCAAATCAATTTGACAGACAATAAATTAATCAATTTAACTACAGGAGATGAATATAAATTAAATCCATTAGGAGATATACTCCCAATAATTGAAGCAGGTAATATTTTTGAATATGCTCGAAAGAATAATATGATTTGAACGAATTAAAAAAGAGGTAAGAAATATGTTTATAGAAATTTTTGATACAACATTAAGGGATGGAACACAAAGCGAAGGTGTAAACCTTTCAGTTCAAGATAAGCTATTAATTGCAAAAAAGCTGGACGAATTTCGAATTGATATCATCGAAGGTGGTTGGCCAGGGAGCAATCCAAAAGACGAAGAATTTTTCAGACAGGCAAAGCATCTAAATCTAACGCATGCAAAACTTACTTCTTTTGGTTCAACTGCTCGCTCGGTGCACGATGTTGAAGGTGATTTTAACCTTAATTCACTTTTACATTCAGAAACACCTATAATTACAATTTTTGGAAAAACCTGGCAGCTTCATTCACAAAAAGGTCTGGGCTTAACTGATCAAGAAAATGCGGAGTTAATTTATAAATCTGTTAAATTTCTTAAATCTCATGGTAGAAAAGTAATCTTTGATGCAGAGCATTTCTTTGATGGATATAAACATAATCCTGATTTTGCAATGAATATGCTTCAGGCAGCAAGCGAAGCTGGAGCAGATACTTTAGTTTTATGCGATACAAACGGAGGCTCTTTACCAGATGAAATTTTTAATATTGTCACCGAGGTTAAGAAAAAATTTAATTTACAAATTGGTATCCATGCTCATAATGATGCTGAACTTGCAGTAGCAAATTCAATAGCAGCAATAAAAGCAGGTGCTACCCATGTACAGGGAACAATTAATGGAATTGGTGAAAGATGCGGTAATGCTAATTTGTGCAGTATAATTCCCAACCTTCTCTTAAAAATGAATTTACAAACAAATCAAAAAGATACGTTGCAACATTTGACTTCTCTTTCTAATTATGTATATGAAATAATGAATATACATCCAAATACAAGAAGTGCTTATACGGGCAAATCGGCATTTGCTCATAAAGGTGGAGTACATGTTAGTGCAGTAATGAAAGAAAGTAGAATGTATGAACATATACAACCAGAATTAGTTGGAAATAAACAAAGAGTGTTGATTTCTGATTTATCAGGCCAAAGCAACATAAAATATAAAGCTAAGGAAGTTGGTATAGATATATCCGACGATAAAGAATTGAGTAAGAGATTAGTTAACTACATCAAATCACTTGAATATGATGGATATCAATTTGATGGAGCCGAAGCATCCTTTGAACTTTTATTCAGAACAGAGACAAATGAATTTTCTCCATTCTTCAAATTAATAGATGCAAAGGTAAATGTATTTTATGATGCCGATGGTCATACAAGTTCAGAAGCAGTATTAAAGATTGAAGTTAATAACGAAATTGAACATACTGCAGCTGATGGAAATGGCCCTGTCAATGCATTAGATACAGCACTTAGAAAAGCACTGCTGAGATTTTACCCCGAAATATCAAAAATAAAATTGGTTGATTATAAAGTTCGTGTACTTGATGAAAAGGAAGGTACAGCAGCAAAAGTTAGAGTTATGATTGAATCAAGTGATGGTGAGAATACATGGGGTACAGTAGGTGTTTCTACAAATATAATTGAAGCAAGTTTCAAGGCTTTGAGTGATAGCATTAATTATTGTTTGTTTAAGAATTATAAAAATCAACAGGTAGTAAATAAATCATAAATAAATGGGATGAAATAAATTGTTTTCATCCCTCTTTATTCAAACTATTAAGTCGTGCTAATTCTTTTGACCTTTCTTCTGCTCTTAATATAGCATTTGAAAAAATTTCAGCGAAATTATTTTTCTTCAGAATCTCAAAAGCTGCTTCTGTTGTTCCACCTTTTGAAGCTACTTTCTTAATTAATGTTTCTAAATCAGCATCTGAATTATTAATAACATGAAACGCACCGTGCATTGTATGTTTTACTAACAAACTGGCAAGACTTTCATCAAAGCCCATCTTAATAGCAGTTTCTATCATAATCTTTACAATATAATAAAAATATGCTGGACCGCTACCACTTAAAGCTGTTACCCCGTCCAATAAATTTTCATCTTCAATCATAAATGTGCGCCCAGTTGTACTTAGTAAGTTTTCCACGGTTGATAAATAATGAATATTTGTTTTAACTGATGGTATATAAACCGTAATCCCCATTCCATATTGTGCCGGCATATTAGGCATAGCTCTTACAATAATATCATGACTTAAAGCTTTTTGTAAATGCTCTAATTTTATTCCTGCTAAAATTGATATAACAAGCGTTTCTTTATTTATTTTATTTGATAATGAAGATACAACATTTGAAAAGTCCTGCGGTTTAACTGCAAGTATTAATACATCAGAGTTTAATATTATATCATTTATACCGTCTACAACTATTCCTAAATTTAATTCTTCTAATTTTTTTGCGTGTTCAGTATTTTTGGCTACAAGAAATAAGTCATTTTTATTTACCTTATGGTATTGAAGAAAAGAACGTGCATATGTTAATCCCATGTTTCCGCAACCAATTATTGATATTTTCATTTATTTGCCTTTTAATTATTATTAACCATGTAAAAATAGAAATTTTTTGATTTTTATTATATTTGTAATATTGATCTGCTATAAATAAATTCAATTATTCAGATTTCACAAAAACGCTTTAATTTTTTTGATAAGAAATTAAACAAATAATTTTAATTCATTCTTGCTTTTTTTAAGCTATGCTTCTATATTTGATGCTCGTTTTTTAACTTTATGGGTGAAATTTGCCTATAAAGGTAAATTTTATGGGCGGACGCCGGAGTTGGAGAGCCGGGGCGGACTGTAAATCCGTTGGCGAATGCCTTTGGGGGTTCGAATCCCTCGCCGCCCACTAATACAATTTAAGTAAATTTTATTTTTTGAATATTAGAGCATTATTTAAATAATTTAATAAGGTATTTAGGTCGATTACATAATGTCGTTCTTAAAATTATTGTAATGAAAGCTGATGTAGCTCAGTTGGTAGAGCACTTCCTTGGTAAGGAAGAGGTCACCGGTTCAATCCCGGTCATCAGCTCATCTAATGCGGGAGTAACTCAGTTGGCAGAGTCACAGCCTTCCAAGCTGTTGGTCGCGGGTTCGAGTCCCGTCTCCCGCTCCATAAAAAACATAAAGGTATCCGAATGGCAAAATCAAAAAATGTAAGACAAATTGTAATTTTAGAAAGTACAGCAGGAACAGGATACAGGTATACTACAACAAAGAATAAAAGAAATCATCCTGGTCGCATTGAATTTAAGAAATATGACCCTATTGCAAGAAAACATGTAATCTTTAAAGAGACTAAATAAATACGTCAGTAGCTCAATTGGTAGAGCAGCGGTCTCCAAAACCGCAGGCTGGGGGTTCAAGTCCCTCCTGACGTGCCAATAAAAAAAATTATATATGAAAGAAAAAATAATCAATTTTGTTAATGACGTCATAAAAGAAATGAAAAAGGTCACCTGGCCTTCAAAAGATGAATTGAAGGAGTCAACAACAATTGTCATAGTTGTTTGTTTAATATTAGCACTGTTTACATATATAATTGATATGAGTATTAGTCAAATATTTAAAGGGATATTTTAATTGGAAGCATTGAATGGTAAGTGGTATGTAGTTCGTACTTTTTCGGGTCATGAAAATAAAGTAAAGACACTCATTGATAATGAATTAAGAGACAATGAAGAACTAAGAGCAAGAATTTTTGAAGTCTTAGTTCCGACCGAAAAAGTACTTGAAATAAAAGATGGGAAAAAGAAAACAAAAAAGAAAAATTTTTTTCCGGGATATATTTTAATTTGTGCTGACTTAGATTTAAAAACGAAAGAGTTTATACTTAATACACCATCGGTAATGGGTTTTCTTGGGAGTCCTAAAAATCCTACTCCACTGTTACCTGATGAAGTAAAAAGAATAGTAGGAAGAATTTCTCAAAGCGAGGAGACAGAAAGAGCTGAAACTGTATTTCGCGTTGGAGATTTTGTAAAGATTATAGATGGCCCATTTAATAATTTTACAGGTGTTGTTGAGGAAGTAAACGAAGAGAAAATGAAAATAAAAGTAATGGTTTCGATATTCGGAAGAAAAACACCAGTTGAAATTGATTTTGTACAAGCAGAATTAGAGAATAAATAATTAGGTTCAATTATGGCAAAAAAAATAGAAGGTTATATTAAATTACAAATTCCAGGTGGACAAGCAAATCCATCGCCGCCTGTTGGTCCAGCTTTGGGTCAGAAAGGTGTAAATATAATGGAATTTTGTAAACAATTTAATGCAAGAACTGCTGATAAGCAGGGCTTGATCATACCAGTTGTCATTACAGTATATTCTGATAAATCATTTACATTTGTTACTAAAACTCCACCTGCAGCAGTTTTATTGAAAAAAGCTCTTAAAATAGAAAAAGGTTCTCCTGAACCAAATAAAACAAAAGTTGGGAAAATTACAAAAGAACAATTACGCGAAATTGCACAAATGAAAATGCCAGATCTTAATGCACACGATATTGAACATGCAATGAGTATGATTGCAGGCACTGCCCGTAGTATGGGAATTACAGTTGAAGAATAAAATAATGGTATGAAAAAATGAAAGTTTCAAAAAGAGTTCAAGCAATAAGAAAAAATGTAGATACAAAAAAAGAATACACAATAGAAGAAGCGATTAAAATTTTAAAAGAAAACTCCAAGGTTAAATTTACTGAATCGCTTGATTGTGCTATTCGTCTCGGTGTCGATCCTCGTCACGCAGATCAAATGGTTCGAGGCACGGTATCATTACCACATGGAACTGGTAAACAAGTACGTGTACTTGTAATCGCGAAAGGTTCTTTAGCAGATGAAGCATTAAAAGCTGGAGCAGATTATGCCGGTTTCGAAGAATATATTGAAAAAATAAAAAATGGTTGGGCTGATGTTGACGTTATAATTGCAACCCCTGATACTATGGGTGAAGTTGGAAAGTTGGGTCGCCTTCTTGGACCAAAAGGTTTAATGCCTAATCCCAAAAGTGGTACTGTTACACAGGACGTTGCAAAAGCTGTAAAAGAAGTAAAAGCCGGTAAAATCGAATTCCGTGTCGAAAAAGCAGGTATTGTTCATGTATCACTTGGAAAATTAAATTTTACAATTGAACAATTAGCTGAAAATGTAAGAACCTTTTTACAGACAATAGTTAAATCGAAACCTGCTTCTGCAAAAGGACAATATATTAAAAGTATTTATTTATCATCAACAATGGGACCTGGATTAAAAATTTCAAAAGAAGAGTCAGCCCTAGCTACTAAATAAAAAAATTACGCACTCGCCTTATTACAAATTTTTTGTAATGAGGTAAATTTGCTTCAAGCCGAACAGTTAATTAAACTGATACGGGAGAATAATGAAAAAAGCAGAAAAAACAGAAATAATAAAACAGATTAAAGAACTTGTAAAAAATTCATCAGCAATGTTTCTTGTGGATTATAGAGGAGTTAATGTTGCTGATATTAATAGGCTCCGTTCCAACTTTAAAAAAGAAGGAGTAACTTACAAAGTCTTTAAGAATACCTTACTTAAAAAAGCTCTCGAAGAATTAGGAGGATACGATAAACTATATGACCGATTAACCGGGATGACCGGTGTGGCATTTGCAGGCGATAATTTTGTAGCTCCTGCAAAAATTATAAAGAAATATTATGATGAATCCGGTAAATTCGCCTTTAAGGGGTGTTATCTCGAATCTAACTATTATGGTGCTGATCAATTAGATATGTTAGCTTCGATGCCGACTAAACAGGATATTATAGCGGGTATTATAGGTAGTGTTGCTTCACCGGCTTCGGGTATAGTTGGTGCCATAAACGCTGTTATGAGAGATTTAGTCAGCTTAGTAGATGAAATCTCTAAGAAGAAGGCAGCATAATTTTTTTAAGGAAAAATTAAATTAATAGGAGAAATAAAATGTCAGAAAAAGTTGCAGAAATTGTTGAAAAAATTAAAGCTCTTACTTTAGTAGAAGCAGCAGAATTAAAAAAAGCATTGGAAGATGAATTTGGAGTTACAGCATCTGCCCCTGTTGTTATGGCTGGTGTTCCTGCTGCTGGTAGTGCACCTGCACCTGCTGAAGAAAAAACAGAGTTCGATGTTATACTTGAAAGTGCTGGTGCAACTAAAATAAATGTAATTAAAGTTGTTCGTGCTCATACAGGTTTGGGCTTGAAAGAAGCTAAGGATTTGGTTGACGGTGCTCCAAAACCTGTTAAAGAAGGAATATCTAAAGAAGAAGCGGAAAAGATTAAAAAAGAACTTGAAGAAGCTGGCGCTACTGTAACTATTAAATAAAAATTAATTATTATATTTTGTATTAAAATTCTAAAGTGGTAAAATGGTAAATTCCGTTTTACCACTTTCTTTCATTATTGGATGAAAGAAGATATATAAATCATTGGAGGTAGGCCTTGGAAAAGCAAAAAATAAATAAAAATACGGGACGAATTTCGTTTGCAAAGATTACTAATGCGTTGAAGGTGCCGGACTTGTTGAATATTCAGCTCGAGTCTTTTGAAGAATTTCTACAACTTAAAGTGCCGCCTTCACAGAGAGAAAATAAAGGTTTGCAAGCGGTATTTAACCAAAATTTCCCAATTCTTGATAATAAAGAATTCTATCGTCTTGATTTTATTGAATATTATGTCGAAAAACCAAGATTTTCTATTGCAGAATGTGAAGAACGAGGATTAACTTACGCAGCTCCGCTTAAAGCTAAACTACGCCTTTCTACTAAAGATGAAGAAACTGGTGAGTATATTAATTCTGTTGAACAAGAAGTTTATCTTGGTAATCTTCCTTTTATGACGGATAGAGGAACATTTATAATTAATGGAGCTGAAAGAGTAATTGTAAGTCAATTACATCGTTCACCTGGAGTTGCATTTGCTCAAACATATCACCCTAATGGAACTCCAATTTATTCAGCAAGAATAATTCCATTTAAGGGTTCATGGGTAGAATTTGCAACAGATATTAATAATGTTTTATATATTTATGTCGATAGAAGAAAAAAATTCCCTTCCACTACACTACTTCGAGCCCTTGGTTATGAAACGGACGAACAGATATTAAATTTATTTAATTTAATTGAAGAAATATCAGTAAAGCATCTTGATCCTGAAAAACATGCTGGTAGATATGCAGCTGATGATATTATCGACATGCAGACAGGTGAAATTTATGCATCGAAAGATTCTCAACTAACAGAAGAGATTATTGAAAATATTAAAAGTTCCACTGTTCAAAAAGTAAAACTTATTAGTGCCGATACTTCTTATGAGCAAGATTTAATTATAAATACACTTAAAAAAGATACGGCAAAAACAAAAGAAGAAGCTCTTTATTCAATTTATCGTCAGCTTCGTTCAGGCGAAGCTCCCGATTTAGAAACTGCAATTGGCCTTCTGGAAAAATTATTCTTTAATGATAAAAGGTACGACCTGGGGGAAGTTGGTAGATTTAGAATGAATGATAAGCTGGACTTAAATGTCGACGAAAATATTCATGTCCTTACAGTTGAAGATATTGTTGCCATAATGAAAAATATTATTAAGCTAAAAAATGGGAATGTAAGCGTAGACGATATAGACCATCTTGGTAATAGGAGAGTAAGGACCGTTGGAGAACAATTGATGCAACAATATAACGTGGCTCTTGCTCGAATGGCAAGAACCATCAAAGAAAGAATGAATATGCGTGATAACGAAAATATGCAACCCCAGGATTTAGTTAATGCAAGAACTATTAGTAGTGTTATTAATACTTTCTTTGGTACTAATCAACTTTCTCAATTTATGGACCAAACAAATCCTCTTTCAGAATTGACACATAAAAGAAGAGTATCTGCATTAGGTCCGGGTGGATTAACACGTGAAAGAGCAGGTTTTGAAGTTCGTGACGTTCATCATTCTCACTATGGAAGACTTTGCCCAATTGAGACACCAGAAGGTCCTAATATTGGTCTTATTTCCTCTCTTACAATATATGCTCGTGTAAACCAATATGGATTTCTTGAAACACCATATAGAAAAGTTAAAGATGGTAAAGTTACCAATACGATAGAATATTTAAGTGCAGACCAGGAAGATGAATATATTATTGCACAGGCAAATGCTCCTCTTGACGAACAGGGAAGATTTGTTCTCGAAAGAGTAAAATGCCGACACAAAGGAGAATTCCCTGTTGTTCATCCTTCGGAAGTAGATTACATGGATGTTGCACCATCGCAAATCGTTAGTGCTGCTGCATCATTAATACCTTTCCTTGAACATGACGATGCAAACCGCGCACTAATGGGTTCAAACATGCAACGCCAGGCGGTACCACTCCTTGTACCCGAAGCACCAATAGTTGGTACCGGCATGGAATATAAAATTGCAAGAGATTCTCGAGCGGTTCTATTAGCAGAAGATGATGGTATTGTTGAATATGCAGATGCAAGAAAAATTATTGTTAAATACGATTCCAAACTCGAACCAAACGAAGCTCTTGTAAGTTACGAAGATGAAAGACGCGTTGAATATCAATTAACAAAATTTGCTGGAACAAATCAGGAAACGTGTTTTAATCAAAGACCTGTTGTATTTACAGGACAAAGAGTTAAAAAAGGTGATGTATTAGCAGATGGTCCATCGATTGATAAAGGTGAACTTGCTCTTGGAAGAAATATTTCTGTTGCATTCATGCCGTGGAATGGATATAATTTCGAAGACGCTATAGTAATAAGTGAAAGACTTGTTTCAGAAGATGTTTATACTTCAATTCACATCGAAGAATTTGAATTACAGGTTAGAGAAACAAAACGTGGAGAGGAAGAATTAACACGAGATATACCCAATGTAAGCGAAGAAGCTACAAAAGATCTTGATGAAAATGGTATTGTTAGAGAAGGTGCAGAAGTTAAAGAAGGTGATATACTAATTGGTAAAATTACTCCTAAAGGAGAATCTGATCCAACACCAGAAGAAAAATTATTGAAAGCAATTTTTGGTGACAAAGCTGGAGATGTCAAAGATGCTTCACTTAAAGCACCTCCAGGATTAAAAGGTGTAGTAATTAAAACCCGACTCTTCAGCAGAAAAAAGAAAGATGCAGAAGCTAAAAAACTTGAAAAGAAACAATTAGATGAACTTGAAAACTTGTTTAAAAAACAACAAGAAAATTATTACAAAAAATTAGTTGAAAAACTAACCAAGATTACTGAAGGGAAAACAACGACTGGTATACGTGATCTGGACGGAAATGTTGTTTTAAGAAGTGGAACTGTAATCAAAGACTCTACATTTACTGATATCGATGTTACTAAATTAGATTATACAAGAGATTGGTTTGAAAGAAAAAATACGAATGAATTAGTTAAAAAATTATATACGAACTATTTCAAAATTATAGCAGATATTGAAGAAAACTATAAAAGAGAAAGATTAAAAATTCAATCTGGCGACGAATTGCCACCCGGAATAACCCAACTTGCAAAAGTATATGTTGCTAAAAAGAGAAAAATACAAGTGGGAGATAAAATGGCAGGACGCCATGGTAATAAAGGTGTTGTTGCAAAAGTAGTTCCTGTGGAAGATATGCCATTTCATGAAGATGGCACTCCAGTAGATATTGTTCTTAACCCACTTGGAGTTCCTTCAAGAATGAATCTTGGACAACTTTATGAAACTGCTTTAGGCTGGGTAGGTAAAAAATTAGGTGTAAAATTTGAAACTCCAATTTTTGATGGAGCAGGTGTCAAAGACGTAGAAGAATGGTTGAAGAAAGCAGAACTTGATGAAGGTAGTAAAACTTGGCTTTACGATGGTAGAACAGGTGAAAGGTTTCATCAAAAAGTTACATGCGGCTATATTTATATGATGAAACTGGGTCATATGGTAGACGATAAAATTCATGCTCGTTCAATTGGTCCATATTCGTTGATAACACAACAACCTCTTGGTGGTAAAGCACAATTTGGTGGACAAAGATTTGGAGAAATGGAAGTTTGGGCTCTAGAAGGTTATGGAGCAGCTCATACACTACAGGAAATCTTAACGGTTAAAAGTGATGATGTTGCAGGTAGAGCAAAGACATATGAAGCTATTGTTAAAGGTGAGAATATTCCCGAACCTAACGTGCCAGAAGCCTTTAACGTTATGATTAAAGAGCTTCAAGGTTTAGGCCTTGAGATTAAAATTAATTAACCGTTGGAAGACCGCTGTAGCGGAGAAATAATTTAAGGAGAAAAGAGTATGCGATCTAAAACACAAGAAAATATAAAAGCTAAGACAATTGAAAAATTAACTATAAGTCTTGCAAGCCCGGATGATATCCTTTCTAGATCGAATGGCGAAGTTACAAAACCTGAAACAATTAATTATCGATCGTTTAGACCTGAAAAAGATGGCTTATTCTGTGAGAAAATTTTTGGCCCTGTAAAAGATTGGGAATGTGCCTGTGGCAAATATAAAGGTATTCGTTATAAAGGAATTGTTTGCGATAGATGTGGTGTAGAAATTACACTTAAAAGTGTTCGCCGCGAAAGGATGGGTCATATAGCTTTAGCCGTTCCTGTAGTTCATATTTGGTTCTTTAAAGCTTTACCATCTAAAATTGGTAATATTATTGGAATGACAACAAAAGAACTTGAACGTATAATTTATTATGAATCCTACGTTGTTATAAATCCAGGACCAACTGGTTTAAATAAGAAAGACTTAATTTCAGAAGAACAGTATTATGAAATTGTTCAATCATTACCACACGATAACGATGCACTCGATGATAATGATCCTAAAAAATTTGTTGCAAAGATTGGTGGCGAAGCAATAAAAGAATTACTTAAAAATACTGATATAGAACAAACATTTCAGGAACTAAAAGCTCAACTGGCAGAAGAGTCATCACAACAAAAAAGAAGTGATATTCTTAAAAGATTAAGAGTTTTGGAAGCTTTCAGAGAGCGAGACGGAAAAGTTCCAAACAAACCTGAATGGATGGTTTTAAATGTTATACCAGTAATTCCACCAGAACTTAGACCACTGGTTCCTCTCGAAGGAGGCCGATTTGCTACAAGTGATTTGAACGACCTTTACAGAAGGGTTATTATAAGAAATAATCGTCTAAAAAGATTAATAGAAATAAAAGCTCCTGAGGTAATCCTTAGAAATGAAAAAAGAATGCTTCAGGAAGCTGTTGATGCCCTTTTCGATAATTCACGTCGTGCAAGCGCTGTCAGAAGTGATGGTAATAGACCTCTTAAATCTCTAAGCGATATGCTCAAAGGAAAACAGGGAAGATTTCGTCAAAATCTTTTAGGTAAACGCGTTGATTATTCGGGACGCTCAGTTATTGTTGTAGGACCAGAACTGAAATTACATGAATGTGGTCTGCCAAAAGATATGGCTGTGGAATTGTTCAAGCCATTTATTATACGAAAACTAATAGAAAGAGGTCATTATAAAACAGTAAAAAGTGCTCGTAAAGCTGTTGATAGAAAAGATCCCATAATCTGGGAAATCCTTGAAAAAATAATTGATGGACATCCAGTATTACTTAATCGTGCACCAACTTTACATAGACTTGGTATTCAAGCTTTTCAACCAAAGTTAATTGATAGCAAAGCAATACAACTTCATCCAATGGTTTGTACAGCATTTAATGCAGACTTTGATGGCGATCAGATGGCTGTTCATGTCCCTCTTTCTTATGAAGCACAATTAGAAGCTTCGATTCTTATGCTAAGTTCTCATAATATTCTTTCCCCACAGAATGGAATGCCTATAGTAATACCAACTCAAGATATAGTCTTGGGATGTTATTATCTAACAAAAGCGCGTGCTGGCGCTAAAGGGGAAGGGAAAATATTTAGCAGCATGGAAGAAGTTATAATAGCATATAATTCAAATGTTGTCGATTTACATGCTCGTATAAAAGTTAAGCTTGAAGACAAATTAATTGAAACTACAGTTGGACGAGTAATCTTTAATCAAATTGTTCCAAAGGAAATGGGCTTTATTAACGAATTGCTCGTTAAGAAAACTTTTAGTGGTTTGATTTATAAAATGTTCATGAAATTAGGTAATGAAGTTACAGCCAAGTTTCTTGATGATGTAAAAGATCTGGGTTATAAATATGCTACAGCAGCAGGAATTTCTATAAGCTTTAGTGATATGGTTGTTCCTGAAGAAAAAGAAAAATTGATTGAAGAAGCAAATAAAAAAGTATTAAGTATTCTAAACGAACACGAACAGGGATTAATTACTGATGCAGAAAGATATAATAAAATTATAGACGTATGGACATTTACAACGAATAATGTTGCTAAATCCTTAATGGAAAGATTAAAGAATGATCAAAATGGATTCAATTCGCTTCATATGATGGTTGATTCTGGCGCAAGAGGCTCGCAAGAACAGGTACGACAGCTTGCTGGTATGCGTGGACTTATGCAGAAACCTCAAAAGAGCTTGACTGGTCAATCGGGCGAAATTATCGAAAATCCAATTGTAGCAAACTTTAAAGAAGGACTTTCAGTACTTGAGTATTTTATATCTACACACGGTGCACGCAAAGGACTTGCAGATACTGCTCTAAAAACAGCAGACGCTGGATATTTAACAAGAAGATTATGCGACGTTGCACAGGATGTTATAGTAACAGAAGAAGATTGTGGAACAATTCGTGGTGTCTATGTAACAGCCCTAAAGGATGTTGAACTTGAAAGAGAACCATTAGCAGAAAGAATTACAGGTCGTGTTGCTCAAGAGGATGTTTATGATCCAAGAACAGATGAGTTGATTGTCGAAGCAGGACAAATGATTACTGAAGAAATCGCAGAAAAAATTGACGAAGCAAATATTGAACAGGTTTATATTAGAACTGTATTAACATGCGAAGCAAAACATGGTGTATGTGCAAAATGCTATGGAAGAAATCTAACTACCGGTCAATTAGTAGAAGTAGGTGAAGCTGTTGGAATAATCGCAGCTCAGTCAATTGGTGAACCTGGTACACAATTAACTTTACGAACATTCCACTTCGGTGGTACTTCTTCCCGTATAGCAAGTCAATCTCAGGTAGAAACTAATGTTGCTGGTACAGTTCGCTTTGATAAAATTTCATATGTTGAAAAAAATGATATGTTCGGAAAAGTAAAAGTTGTAATAGGAAGAAGAGGTTCTATTGGAATTTTTGATGATGATGATAGACAAATTAAAAAATACGAAATACCATACGGTGCGGAATTAATGGTAGATGACGGACAGAAAGTTATAAAGGGGCAAACACTTTATAATCATGACCCATACAACTCAGTTATTGTATCTGATATAGGTGGGAAAGTTAACTTTATTGATTTAGTTGATAATGTAACTTTCCAACAAGTAGCAGATGAACAAACCGGACACGTTCAAAAAGTTGTTATAGAATCGAAAGATAAAAATCTTACCCCAAGCATTCTTGTTAAGGATGATAATGGGAATGAAAAATTGTTTAATATACCTACTCGTGCATATCTGGCTGTTGAAGAAGGTGAGGTAATACAACCGGGAACTGTTTTGGCAAAAATATCTAAAGCTGCAGCAAAAACACGAGATATTACAGGTGGTTTACCAAGAGTTACAGAATTATTTGAAGCTCGAAGCCCACACGATCCTGCCATAGTTTCAGAAATAGAAGGTATTGTAAAATTTGGACCTCGTAAAAAAGGTACAAGAGAAATTATAATAGAATCCTTTGATGGATCAGTACAAAAGGTTTATTCAATTCCTTATGGTAAACATATTTTAGTTCAGGAAGGAGACGAAATCCCTGCTGGAGAAAAAATAACAGATGGGCCAATAAATCCACATGATATACTTAAAATTAAAGGTCCAAACGCCGTTCAAGAATATCTTGTAAATGAAATCCAGGATGTTTATCGTCTTCAGGGTGTTAAAATCAATGATAAGCATATTGAGGTAATTGTACGACAAATGTTGCAGAAGCTAAGAGTAATATCAGCAGGTGATACGAATTTCATAGAAGAAGATCTGGTTGATAGAAATAGATTACTTGAAGAAAACGAAAGAATCAAGAATATGGTTTATATCATTGATCCGGGTCAATCTAAATATAAAGCTGGTCAATTAATTCCAAAGGTTAAATATAGGGAAATTAATGCTGATTTAGTTCGTAAAGGTAAGAAACCTATGAAAGTAAGAGATACTGAACCTGCAACGTTTGATAATATTTTATTAGGAATCACACAAGCTGCTTTATCCACAGAAAGCTTTATATCTGCTGCATCGTTCCAGGAAACTACAAAAGTCCTCACAAATGCAGCTACGGAAGCACGTACAGATTATTTAATCGGATTAAAAGAAAATGTTGTAATGGGACATTTAATTCCTGCAGGAACGGGCTTAAAGAAATACAAAAATATAATTTTAACATCTGAAGAATTAGAAGCACAAGTACTATTACAAAAAGAAGGTGTTGAGGAAAAACAATCAACATAAAATTATAAAAAATATAATGATTTTCTTGACAATTGGAATCCTAATCAATAAATTTTGAGTCTGAATTTTTAATAAAAAGAAATTCTGGAGGATATTTAGTGCCAACAATTAATCAGTTGGTAAGAAAGGGAAGAGAAGTAGTAAAGGCAAAAAATAAAGCACCAGCTCTGGAAGGTAATCCTCAGAAACGTGGTGTTTGTACAAGAGTTTATACTACTACTCCCAAAAAACCAAATTCAGCTCTAAGAAAAGTTGCTAGAGTTAGATTAACTAACGGAATAGAAGTTACTGCGTATATTCCAGGTGAAGGTCATAATTTACAAGAACACTCGATAGTTTTGATAAGAGGTGGAAGAGTTAAAGATTTGCCAGGTGTTCGCTACCATATTATACGAGGAACTTTAGATGCTAGCGGTGTTGAAGATAGAAAAAAAGGAAGATCAAAATACGGAACTAAAAAACCAAAAGCTAAATAATATATGAGAAAGAAAAGAGCAGAAAAAAGAATAATTAAACCAGATCCAAAATACAACGACGTGTTGGTTGCTAAGTTTATTAACTATATAATGTGGAGTGGTAAAAAAACTATAGCAAGAAAAATTGTTTATGAAAGTTTCGATATTATAGAGCAAAGATTAAAAAAACCAGCACTTGAAATTTTTAAAAAAGCTGTTCAAAATGTTTCTCCGATGGTCGAAGTAAGAAGTAGAAGAGTTGGTGGTGCTACTTATCAGGTCCCAATGGAAGTTCGTCCTGAAAGGAGAATAGCATTAGCATTAAGATGGTTAAGGAATTATGCTCGAGAACGTAAAGATAAATCAATGGCCCTTAAATTAGCTGCTGAGTTAATAGCAGCAGCAAATAATGAAGGAAATGCAATTAAGAAAAAAGATGATACACATAGAATGGCAGAAGCAAATAAAGCTTTTGCTCACTTTAAGTGGTAATTAGAAGAAAGGAGTTTGTTAGTTTAGATGTCCAACAATAGAGTTGAAATAAGTAAAGTAAGAAATATTGGTATAATGGCTCATATCGATGCCGGAAAAACAACTACAACTGAACGTATTCTTTATTATACTGGTAAAGTGCATCGTATGGGTGAAGTTCACGATGGTGCAGCAACAATGGACTGGATGGAGCAGGAAAAAGAAAGAGGTATAACTATTACGAGTGCTGCAACAACTACAATGTGGAAAGGTCATCAAATAAATATTATAGATACACCAGGTCATGTTGATTTTACAGTTGAAGTTGAACGGTCTTTGAGAGTTTTGGATGGTGCCATAGCATTATTTTGTGCTGTGGGAGGAGTTGAACCACAATCAGAAACCGTATGGAGACAAGCTGATAAATATGGTGTCCCAAGAATTGCCTTTGTAAATAAAATGGATAGAATTGGTGCGGATTTCTACAATGCTGTTCGGATGATGAAAGATAGACTTGGAGCTAATGCTGTCCCAATTACACTACCTGTAGGTGATGGCGATTTGTTTAGTGGAATTATTGACTTATTGACTATGAAAGCTAGAATGTTCCACGAAGAGACCCTTGGCACTACATACGATGAAGTAGATATTCCTGCAGACCTAAAACCTTTAGCTCAAAAATATAGAACTATGATGCTTGAAGCTGTATCGGAAATCGATGATACACTTCTTGAAAAGTATATAGAAGGGAAAGAAATCTCTGTAGATGAAATTAGAAGAGTTCTTAGAGAAGCAACGATACAATTGAAAATTGTTCCTGTTTTGTGTGGTTCGTCATTTAAAAATAAAGGCGTGCAGATGCTTCTCGATGCTGTGGTTGATTTTCTACCATCTCCGCTCGATCTGGGAAATTTAGTGGCTCATCATGTTCATAAGAATGATCATGTTGAAAGAAAAATAGATCCAAAAGAAAAATTTACTGCTTTGGCTTTCAAGATAATGACAGATCCATACGTTGGTAAATTAACTTTTATTAGAGTTTACTCAGGTACACTAAAAGCTGGTTCATATGTCTATAATTCTGTAGCAGATAAAAAAGAAAGAGTTGGGCGTGTTCTTCAAATGCATGCAAATCATCGTGAAGATATGGAAGAAATTAGAGCTGGGGATATCGCTGCATTGGTTGGATTAAAATTTACTAAAACTGGGGATACTTTGTGTACAGAAGATGATCCAATTATACTTGAGAGAATGGCATTCCCTGAACCAGTAATTCAGATTGCAATTGAACCAAAGACAAAAGCGGATCAGGATAGATTATCAGATGCTCTTTCAAAATTATCTGATGAAGACCCAACATTTAGAGTTAGTGTTGATGAAGAGACAGGTCAGACTTTAATAAGCGGTATGGGTGAACTTCATCTCGAAATACTTGTCGATAGAATGAAAAGAGAATTTAAGGTTGAAGCTAATGTAGGTAAACCTCAAGTTGCTTATAGAGAAACTATTACAAAAACTGTTCAGGCTGAAGGTAAATTTATTAAACAAACTGGTGGTAGAGGAAAATACGGACATGTTTGGCTTGAACTTTCTCCGAATGAACCAGGAAAAGGTTTTGAATTTGAGAATGCAATAGTTGGTGGTGTAGTTCCAAAAGAATATATAAATCCTGTGATACAGGGGATTCAAGATGCAATGAAAAATGGAGTATTGGCTGGTTATCCTGTAGTAGATGTTAAAGCAAAATTATTTGATGGTTCTTATCACGAGGTTGACTCAGATGAAATTTCATTTAAAGTTGCTGCTTCTATAGCATTTAAGCAAGGTGCTCTTAAGGCAGACCCTGTATTGTTAGAACCAATTATGAATGTTGAAATAATTACACCAGAAGAATATCTTGGCGATGTAATGGGTGATCTAAATTCAAGAAGAGGAAAGATTGAAGGCTTTACAATGAGAAAAGATGCTCAGGTTATAAAAGCACAGGTTCCACTGGCTCAGATGTTTGGCTATGCTACAACTTTAAGATCTATGACTCAGGGTAGAGCCATATTTACAATGCAGTTTTCTCATTATGCAAGAGTACCCGATTCAATTGCTGAAGAGATTACAGAAAAATCACAATTGAAAAAATCGTCTGTTGAAAATTATTAGAATAATAATCAAATTAAATTAGAAAATAAATAACAAGGAGAGTAACTCGATGGCAAAAGAAAAATTTGACCGTAGTAAACCTCATGTTAATGTAGGTACAATTGGACACGTAGACCATGGTAAAACTACTCTTACAGCTGCCATCACCATGGCATTGGCACAAAAAGGATTATCTCAAGTCAGAACATTCGATAGTATTGATAATGCGCCAGAAGAAAGAGAAAGAGGTATTACAATTGCAACTGCTCACGTAGAATATTCTACAGAAAAAAGACATTATGCACATGTTGACTGTCCCGGTCACGCTGACTATGTAAAGAATATGATTACAGGTGCAGCTCAAATGGATGGCGCGATTCTTGTTGTTGCAGCAACTGATGGTCCAATGCCTCAAACAAGAGAACATATTCTTCTTGCTCGTCAGGTAGGTGTACCAAGAATAGTTGTATTCTTAAATAAAGTAGATATGGTCGATGATCCTGAGTTAATAGATTTAGTTGAAATGGAAATACGTGAGTTATTATCTAAATATGAATTCCCTGGTAATGAAATTCCAATAATTCGTGGTTCTGCATTAAAAGCTATGGAAGCAGGACTTGCTGGTGCTCCTATAACAGATGAAAGATATAAATGTATCTGGGAATTAATGGATGCTGTAGATAGTTACGTACCAATCCCAGAAAGAAGTATAGATAAACCATTCTTAATGCCTGTTGAAGACGTATTCTCGATCACTGGTCGTGGTACTGTTGCAACAGGTAGAGTTGAAAGAGGTACAATAAAATTAAATGAGGAAGTTGAATTAATCGGTCTTGGTCAACATAAAAAGACTGTGGTTACAGGTATTGAAATGTTTCGTAAGGAACTGGAAGCTGCAATCGCAGGTGATAACGCTGGATTGCTTTTAAGAGGTATTGATAAAAAAGAAATTGAAAGAGGAATGGTTCTTGCAAAACCAGGTTCAATTACACCTCACAGAATTTTCGAAGGCGAGGTCTATATCTTGTCAAAAGAGGAAGGCGGACGCCATACTCCATTTTTCAGTGGCTATCGACCACAATTCTATTTCAGAACAACAGACGTAACAGGAGTTGCTACATTACCAGAAGGTACAGAAATGGTTATGCCAGGTGATAATGTTCGACTTAAAGTTGAGTTAATTTCTGAAATCGCTATGGAAGAAGGCTTACGCTTTGCTATTCGTGAAGGTGGTAGAACTGTTGGTGCAGGAGTAGTAACAAAAATTATTCAATAAATTCAATTTTTTAACAAAGGGAAAGAAATTCTTTCCCTTTTATTTTGTTTGAATAAGGAGAGTATTAAAAGTGCCCGGTCAAAAAATTAGAATTAAGTTGAAATCATACGATCATATTCTGATTGATAAATCAACAGAAAAAATTATTAAGACTGTTAAAAGCACAGGTGCTGTGGTTTCGGGTCCTATTCCTTTGCCTACAAAGAGAACAGTCTTCACTGTATTAAGGTCTCCGCATGTAGATAAAAAATCGCGTGAGCAGTTTGAGATTAGGGCTCATAAAAGAATTATTGACATACATAATTCAAATAATAAAACAGTTGATGCGCTGAGCAAGTTGGAAATACCTGCCGGCGTAGATATCGAGATAAAGTTATAGGAAAACTAAAATGCCAGGATTGTTAGCAAAAAAAATTGGGATGACAAATATTTTTGCCGAAGATGGTAAAATAATACCAGTAACCATTCTTGAAGCAGGACCATGTACTGTATATGCTGTTAAAACTAAAGAAAAAGATGGTTACGAATCGCTTCAGCTTGGCTTCGGCGAAAGAAAAGAAAAGCATGTTAATAAACCACAATTAGCTCTTTATGAAAGACTTGGCTTAAAACCACCAAGATACTTAAAGGAATTCAAAGGTTTTGATATTCAGAATTACAAAGTTGGTGATGAAATTAGAGTTGACATTTTTCAGGTTGGTGATAAAGTAAAAGTTTCTGGTAAAAGCAAAGGGAAAGGATTTCAGGGTGTTGTAAAACGTCATGGATTTGGCGGTGTGGGTTCTACAACACACGGTCAAAGCGATCGAGTTAGAGCACCAGGTTCAATAGGTGCAAGTTCGTTCCCATCAAAAGTATTCAAAGGTCAGCGAATGGCTGGAAGAATGGGATTTGAAAATGTAACCATTAGAAATTTGAAAGTTGTGAAAATAATTCCAGAAAAAAATATAATAATGGTTAAAGGAGCAGTACCTGGCTCTATTAATACAATTGTTGCTATAAATAAATAATGTTGACGAAAATGAAAATAGATGTATACAAAATCGATGGAACTAAAACAGGCGAACAGGTTGAACTTTCAAAAGATATTTTTGAAATTGAACCGAATGATCACGCTATTTATCTTGCTGTAAAAGCTTACCTGGCAAATCAAAGACAGGGTACTCACAAAACCAAAGAAAGAAGTGAAGTAAGTGGTGGTGGTCGTAAACCCTGGCGTCAAAAAGGAAGAGGTGGAGCAAGAGCAGGCTCAATCCGTTCACCTTTATGGGTTGGTGGTGGAACAATCTTTGGACCAAAACCTCGAGATTATCGTCAAAAAATAAATAAGAAAATAAATATTCTTGCAAGGAAGTCAGCTTTATCTTATAAAGCTAAAAATAATCAGATAATTGTTGTTGAGGATTTTAATTTTGAAAAACCTAAAACAAAAGATTTTGTAAATATTCTCAAAGCGCTAAATATTAATGGAAAGAAAACATTACTTTTGACTGGTGGTACTCAGGAAAATGTATATAAATCAGGGAGAAATATCCTAAGAGTAAATATACTGGAAGCCGATAAAGCTTCGGCGTATGAATTACTAAATAATCAGATTCTGATATTACAAAAAAGTGCATTACAACTTTTAGAAAGCATACTTAATTAATCTGGTAAAAAAAATGAAAACTATTTTGATACGGCCATTAATTACAGAGAAAATGACAAAAATTAGTGAAAAGAATCCTAATAAATATGGTTTTATTGTTAATGTTGATGCAAATAAAATTGAAATTGCAAAGGCAATAAAGGAAAAGTTTAATGTCGATGTCGTTGCTGTCAATACAATAAAGTATAAAGGTAAGACTAAAACTCAATTTACTAGGAAGGGACGTTTTACCGGACGTACACCAAGATTTAAAAAAGCAATTGTTACTCTTAAAGAAGGTCAAACAATAGATATTTTTGGTCAAGTATAATCGACTGAACCGGAGAATCAATGGGAATAAGAAAATTAAAACCGATTACACCTGGTACGAGATTCATGAGTATCTCTACCTTTGAGGAGATTACAAAAACTACACCCGAAAAGTCTTTGCTTGAGCCATTAAAAAAATCGGGTGGAAGAAATAATTTAGGAAAAGTTACTGCTCGCCACAGAGGTGGTGGACATAAAAGACAATATAGAATAATCGATTTCAAAAGAGATAAATTTGGTATTCCAGCAAAAGTATTTTCAATTGAATATGATCCTAATCGTTCTGCTAGAATTGCTCTTTTACATTATGCTGATGGGGAGAAGAGATATATCATAGCTCCAGATGGCTTGAAAGTAGGTGATACATTAATGTCTGGTCCTGGTTCAGAAATCAAGATTGGTAATGCATTACCACTTAAAGAAATTCCCGTTGGAAGTTTTGTTCATAATGTTGAATTAAAACCAAAAAAAGGTGGGCAGTTAGGTCGTGCAGCTGGAACTTCCATCCAACTTTTAGCAAAAGAAGGTAAATATGCACAACTTAAATTACCTTCTGGAGAAGTTCGTATGGTTAGTGTAGAATGTATGGCAACGTATGGAGTTGTAGGAAATGCCGATCATGAAAACATAAGCTTAGGTAAAGCAGGAAGAAGCAGATGGCTAGGAATTAGACCTCATACGCGTGGTGTAGCTATGAATCCTGTTGATCATCCAATGGGTGGTGGAGAAGGTAAAACTTCTGGTGGTGGACATCCAGTTTCGCCATGGGGACAGAAGTCAAAAGGATTAAAAACAAGAAAGAAAAATAAACCTTCTAATAAATATATTATCAAAAGAAGAAAATAATTAGAGTAAATTATGCCAAGGTCAGTTAAAAAAGGTCCTTTTATTGATATTAAGTTACTAAAAAAGATTAGAAAGCTTAACGAGACAAATCAAAAGAAAATTATTAAAACCTGGTCTCGTGCAAGCACAATATCTCCTGAATTTGTTGGACATACAATTGCTGTGCATAATGGTAACAAAATGATACCTGTTTATATTACAGAAAATATGGTTGGTCATAAACTGGGTGAATTTGCACCCACGAGAATTTTTAGAGGCCATCCAGGTACAAAAGCAGAAAAAGCATCTAAAGTTAAATAATGTGAGTTGAGGTTTGAATAATGGAAGCTAAAGCAACACATAAATATATAGGATCTTCTCCAAGAAAGATGCGCCTGGTTATTGATATGATTCGTGGAAAGTCTGTAGATCAGGCCCTGGAAATATTGCATTTTTCTTCAAAGCATGCTTCTAAATCAGCAGAAAAAATTTTAAGGTCTGCTGTAGCTAACTTGATGAATAAAGATGAAAATGTAAAACATGAAATTTCTGATTTATATGTTAAAGAGGTTTATGTGAATCAGGGACCAACATTAAAAAGAATTATGCCAGCTCCTATGGGACGAGCATATAGAATAAGAAAGCGTTCAAATCATCTAACAATTGTAGTAGCAACTAAAAAGTAATCGGAGGAAGTTTTGGGTCAAAAAACTAATCCAATCGGTTTAAGAGTTGGAATTATTAGAGGCTGGGAATCGAACTGGTTCGAAAACAAAAGCTATGCGCCAAAATTGATTGAAGATCATAAGCTACGACTCTATATTAGAAAAAGATTACAGAATGCGGGTATATCAGCAATTAAAATTGACAGAACTTCAAAAAATGTTACTGTAACAATTCATACTTCAAGACCTGGTGTTGTTATAGGTAAAAGTGGAAAAGAGATAGCTCAATTAGAAGAAGAATTGAAAAAGATAACAAATAAAGAAATTAAAGTGCAAATTACAGAAATTAAAAGACCAGAACTCGATGCATACCTGGTTGCAGAAAATATTGCTAAGCAAATTGAAGGAAGAATATCTTTTAGAAGAGCTATGAAAACTGCAATAACAGCAGCAATGAGAATGGGTGCAGAAGGAATTAGAGTGATGTGTTCAGGAAGATTAGGTGGTGCAGAAATGGCTAGAACAGAGCAATATAAAGAAGGAAGAATTCCACTTCATACATTAAGAGCAGATATTGATTATGCTCAGGCAACTGCTCAAACAATTTATGGTTCCATCGGTGTAAAAGTCTGGATATGCCGTGGAGAAATTTTAGGTAAACGTTCAACCGAATAATTTTATTCAGGAGCAATACTCATGTTAATGCCAAAAAGAGTAAAATATCGAAAAGCACAAAGAGGTAGAAGAAAAGGAAAAGCAACACGTGGTTATATAGTAAATTTTGGTGACTATGGACTTAAAGCTTTAGAACCAGCATGGATAACAAGTAGGCAAATTGAAGCTTGTCGTGTAGCACTTTCCCGTAAAATGAAAAGAGATGGTAAAGTTTGGATTAGAATTTTCCCAGATAAACCCGTTACCAAAAAACCACTTGAAACAAGAATGGGTAAAGGTAAAGGGGCTCCAGAGTTCTGGGTTGCCGTAGTTAAACCTGGCAGAATTCTTTTTGAAGTTGGTGGTATAGATAAAGAAACTGCTCACGAAGCTCTTACTTTAGCTTCTCATAAATTACCTATTAAAACCAAAATAGTTCAAAGAATTGATTTAGAAGCATAAGGAAGTGAGAAAATGAAAATTTATCAAATTAGAGAAATGTCTACAGAAGAAATTAAAAAGAGAATAATAGAAGAACAAAAAAATCTTATTGGCTTAAGATTTCAGCATGAACTGAAAAATTTGACAAATACAGCAAAGTTACGTTTGACAAGAAAAGATATTGCGAGAATGAAAACCGTACTAAAAGAGCGTGAATTGCAGGAATCAAAAAATTCAAAAGATAATAAATAAGGAGCATCTAGTATTCCATGCAGACAAGAAATTTAAGAAAAGTAAGGATTGGTAAAGTAGTAAGCAATAAAATGAATAAAAGTATAGTTGTTGCCATTGAAAGGCGTGTAGCTCATCCACTTTACAAGAAATATTATAAAAGAACAACAAAATTAATGGCACACGATGAAAAAAATGAATGTAATGTTGGAGATATCGTTAAAATTATGGAAACACGACCATTAAGTAAAAGAAAAAGATGGCGTTTAGTTGAAATTATTGAAAAAGTTAAATAAAGTTTGCTAAGGAGCAATTGGTTATGATACAAGAAGAAACAAATTTAGTTGTTGCAGATAATTCAGGAGCCAAAAAAGTTCGTTGTATTAGAGTACTTGGTGGAAGTAACAGACGTTATGCTACAGTGGGAGACGTAATTGTGGTAAGTGTTAAGTCGGCTATTCCAAACGGGTCTGTTAAAAAAGGAGAAGTTACTCGTGCAGTAGTAGTAAGAACAAAAAAAGAAGTTCGTAGAAATGATGGCTCCTATATCCGCTTTGATGAAAATGCGGCTGTGCTACTAAACAATCAGGGAGAACCGAGAGGTACTCGTATATTTGGACCAGTTGCAAGAGAATTACGTGAGAAAAAATTTATGAAAATAATTTCTTTAGCTCCAGAAGTTTTATAAGGAATATTAAAAATGAAAATTAAGAAAAATGATACTGTTATAGTAATAGCTGGTAATTATAAAGGGAAAACGGGAAAAGTTCTAAAGGTTTTTCCTGATAAGAACCGTATTATTGTTGAAGGTGTTAATATTCGAAAAAGACATACAAAACCAAATCAAAAAAATCCACAAGGTGGAATAATTGAAAAAGAAGCTCCAATTCATGTTTCTAATGTTATGATACTTGATCCTAAGACTAATGAACCTGCTCGTATAGGCAAAAAAATTATTATAGATGAAAAAACCGGTAAAAAGAAAAGTGTTAGAATCAGTAAAGTAAGTGGCGAAATGCTTGCATAAATTAAGGGTTTATAATAGCAATGGGAAAACAAAAAGAACAAGTACAAAAGAAAGAGGTTAAAACAAAAGCAACTGAAGAACCTACAACTACAGTTGTAGAAGAAAAAGTACCTGCAAGACTTAAGGTTAAATATTATAAAGAAATTGTTCCTAAACTAAAAGAACAGTTGGGATATAAAAATGTAATGCAGGTACCCAGATTAGAAAAAATTGTAATCAATATGGGTGTAGGAGAAGCTATTCAGGATCCAAAGATACTTGAAGAGGCAATGAGAGATTTAGAAACCATAACAGGTCAAAAGCCTTCGGTTAGAACTGCAAAAAAATCAATTTCAAATTTCAAGTTGCGCGAAGGCATGAAAATTGGCGCTAAAGTTACTCTTAGAAGAGAAAGAATGTATGAGTTTCTTGATAGATTAATTACAATTGCTTTACCAAGAGTGAGAGATTTTAGGGGTGTATCTGATAAATCATTTGATGGTAGAGGAAATTACACTCTGGGAATTAAAGAACAAATTATTTTTCCTGAAATAAATGTGGACAAAGTTAATAGAATATTAGGGATGGATATTACAATTGTTACTACTGCTAAGACAGATAAAGAAGCCTATGAATTATTAAGTGCTTTTGGAATGCCGTTTAGAAAAAAAGAAACTAATTAAAAAAGGGAACTTATGGCAAGAAAAAGTTTAATAGCTCGTGAAATTAAAAGAGCAAAGTTATGTCAAAAATATGCCGAAAAAAGAAAAGAACTCAAGGCAAAAGGTGATTACGAGGCTTTGCAATTATTACCACGTAACTCATCACCTGTAAGATTACATAACAGGTGTATGATTACTGGTAGACCCAGAGGATATTATAGAAAGTTTGGTGTATCTAGATTAGTATTAAGAGAAATGGCATTGCGCGGTGAAATACCCGGGCTAAAAAAGGCAAGTTGGTAATAGAAGGAGAAAATAATATGCCAGTAACAGATCCGATTGCAGATTTTTTAACAAGAATAAGAAATGCTATAAAAGCAAGAAAAAAATATGTGGATGTACCTTCCTCTAAAATGAAGGTAGCTATAGCAGAAATATTGAAAAATTATAATTTTATTAGAGACTATAATGTAATTGAGGATAATAAACAAAATATTTTGAGAATCCATCTTAAGTATGTAAATGGAATTCCATCAATTACAGGTTTGAAAAGAGTAAGTACTCCAGGTTTACACATATATGTCGATAAAAATCATATTCCTCCTGTTCTAAATGGACTTGGAATTGCGATATTATCTACTTCTAAAGGTATATTAACAGATAAACAAGCAAGAAAAGAATCTATTGGCGGAGAAGTCATCTGCCATGTTTGGTAAAAATTGAGAGGTAATAAAGTGTCACGTATAGGAAGAAAACCAATACCAATTAAAGATGTAACTGTAACCAAAACCGATAGCGTAATAAAAGTAAAAGGGAAACTCGGCGAATTGGAGATGAAAATTCATCCCAATATTTCACTTGAAGTTACAAAAGATGAAATCATTGTTAAAAGACCTGACGATTCGAAAGAAAATCGTGCTTTGCATGGTCTAACAAGAGCATTAATAAACAATATGGTTAAGGGAGTTACAGAAGGTTATACTAAAACTCTCGAAATTGTAGGTGTTGGTTACAGAGCAGAGCTAAAAGGGAATAATTTATTAATAACTATTGGCTATTCTCATCCAATATATTTTATTCCACCAGAAGGAATAAAATTAGAAGTACCAAATCCAAACCAGATAAAAGTATATGGTATAAATAAAGAACTGGTTGGGTTGGTTGCTGCAAAAATTAGATCATTCAGAAAACCTGAACCTTATAAAGGTAAGGGTATAAAATATTCAGGTGAAGTCATATTACGTAAAGCTGGTAAAACAGCTGGTAAATAATTTACTCGGGAGATTGTGAAAATGTTTTTGAAAGATTATAAAAGAAGATTAAGAAGAAAAATTAGAATAAGAAAAAAAATTCACGGTACTGCAGAAAAACCAAGATTATGTGTTTATAAAAGTTTAAAACATATTTACGCTCAGCTAGTTGATGATGATAAAGGACATACATTAGCGTTTGCTTCTACATTGTCAAAAGAGATAGCAGAAGATGTAAAAAATCTTAATGGGAAAATAGCAAAATCAAAATTGGTCGGAAAATTATTGGCTCAAAAAGCTCTCGGAAAAGGAATAACCACAGTTGTATTTGATAGAAGTGGTTATCCATATCATGGTAAAGTAGAGGCTGTGGCAGAAGGAGCAAGAGAAGGCGGATTAAAGTTTTAATCCTGCCAGTTGCAAGAAAGTATTTCTTGCCGGATCGTCTAATGGCAGGACAGCGGCCTTTGGAGCCGTATGTGGAGGTTCGAATCCTCCTCCGGCAGCAATAATGAGAAATTGATGAAAGATAGGAGTAAAAGTGAATTTCAAAAACAAAAAAGTTACCGGCTTAGAAAACTTAAAAGAAAAAATTGTTCATATTAACAGAGTAGCAAAAGTTGTAAAAGGTGGACGTCGATTCAGTTTTAATGCAATTGTGGTTGTGGGTGATGGTAATGGTCATGTTGGAGTAGGTTTGGGGAAAGCAAATGAAGTTACTGATGCAATATCCAAAGGAATCGATGATGCTAAGAAAAATGTTTATAAGGTTCCTGTAATTAATGGAACAATACCCCATGAAATAATAGGTAAATTTGGGGCGGGTAAAGTATTATTAAAACCCGCTTCACCTGGTACAGGACTAATAGCAGGTGGTGGAGTTCGAGCTGTTTTAGAAGCAGCTGGCGTACAAGATGTCCTTACTAAATCTTTAGGCTCTTCTAACCCACATAATCAGGTTAAAGCTACATTAAAAGCATTACTTAGCTTAATTGATGCAAGAACTATGGCATATAAACGTGGTATGAAACTAAGTGAGTTATTCAGTTTATAATGAGGTTCTTATAATGGCAAAGAAATTAAAAATAACACAAATAAGAAGTATTATTGATCGACCTAATCCACAAAAACTAACTATCAAAGCTCTTGGTTTAGGAAGACCTAATTATCAGGTTATTCATAAAGATACTCCTCAAATTAGAGGTATGATAAGAAAAGTATCACATTTAGTAAAAGTTGAAGAAATAGAAGAATAGGTGCATAATGGATATACTAAGCAATTTAAAACCGGCAGCAGGATCTCATAAAAAAGAAAAAAGAATTGGGAGAGGCGAAGGAAGTGGACACGGTGGAACAGCAACGCGTGGAATGAATGGTCAGAGGTCTCGCTCAGGTGCAAAATTTAAGATATGGTTTGAAGGTGGTCAGATGCCTCTACAAAGAAGGATTCCTAAAAGAGGTTTTCGTAACCCTTTTAAGGTCGAATATCAGGAAGTAAATGTTGGAAGTATACAGAAATTAATTGATAATAATAAAATTGAAGCTGATAATATTACCGCTGCAACTCTTTATAAATGTGGCTTGATTTCGAAAGCAGGAGAGCCTTATAAAATTCTTGGTGACGGTGAATTAAAATCAAAAATAAATATTGAAGCACATGCATTTAGTGCTTCGGCAAAAGAAAAAATTCAATCACTTGGTGGAACTATTAAAGAGATTAAAATTTAATGGCAACTTTTCAAGATACTTTTAGGAACATATTTAAAATTCATGAGCTAAGGCAAAGAATTCTCTATACACTTGCCTTACTCATTATTGTTAGAATCGGAGCTCATGTAACACTACCGGGCATCGATTCTTATCTATTAAATTCAGCAATGGCTAACACTACTTCTAATAATTTATTTGGGCTTTATGATTTATTTGTAGGTGGAGCATTTAGAAATGCTGCTTTGTTTGCATTGGGTATAATGCCATATATATCTGCCTCCATAATTTTACAGCTCGCTGGAGCAGTTATCCCCTATATTCAAAAACTTCAGAGAGAAGGTGAGGAAGGTAGAAAAAAAATTACTCAGTGGACGCGTTATGGAACAGTGATTATTTCTGCATTTCAGGCATGGGGAGTTACAATACATCTATTAAATATTCAGTATAATAATCAACCAATTGTACCTATGGAGGTAAGAGGAATTGGATGGACTCTCTCTACGATTGTATTTCTTGTTGCAGGGACAATATTTATAATGTGGATGGGTGAGCAAATTACCGAAAAAGGAATTGGGAATGGAATCTCATTGATAATATTTATTGGAATAATTGATAGATTCCCATTCGCTTTGCTTGATGAATATAGATTGCTGGCTGCTGGTCAGAGAAATTTAGTAATTGAAGTAGTTATAATCGCATTTATGGTCCTTGTTATTGCTGGCGTTGTATTGGTAACTCAAGGAACAAGAAGAATACCTGTTCAATATGCTAAAAGAGTAGTTGGAAGAAAAGTTTATGGTGGTGTAACACAATATATACCATTAAGAGTAAATACTGCGGGTGTTATGCCAATTATCTTTGCTCAATCAATTATGTTTATTCCAAGTACTCTATTCTCATTTTTCCCAAATAATGAATTTATTGCATCAATAGCAGGTTATTTTTCTTATGAATCATTTACTTATTCATTTATATATGCATTGATGATAATATTTTTTACATATTTTTATACAGCAATAGCCTTTAATCCTCAGGATGTTGCAGAAACGATGAAAAAACAAGGTGGGTTTATTCCAGGTATTAGACCGGGAAAACAAACAGCTGAATTTATTGATAATATCCTAACAAAGATAACGTTGCCAGGCTCAATATTTTTAGCTATTATAGCAATATTGCCAGCTTTTGTGTCTAAAATTGGAGTATCAGGTAGTTTTGCATCGTTTTTTGGTGGTACAAGTTTATTGATAGTAGTTGGTGTAGCACTCGATACATTACAACAGATTGAGTCTCATTTATTGATGCGTCATTACGATGGTTTTATGAAATCTGGTAAGATTAGAGGAAGAAGATTTTAATAAACGACAGCTTATTGTGATATTTATTAAAACAAAAAAAGAGATTGATTTTATACGAGAAAGCTGTCGAATAGTTGCAGAAGTTTTACAATTGATAAAGCGTTATGCAAAACCTGGCATAACGACATATGAGCTCGATAAAATTGCAGAAGATTATATATCAAGTAATAATGCGAGAGCAGCCTTTAAAGGTTATTCACAAGCTGGCTCTTATGATTACCCGAGCTCAATATGTTCTTCAATTGATGATGAGGTTGTTCATGGTATACCTGGCAACCGTTTGCTTAAAGAAGGGGAGATTCTTTCAATAGATGTAGGTGTGGAAAAGAATCATTATTATGGAGATGCAGCAATAAGTATAGCTATTGGCAATATTTCTGATGAGAAGAAAAAACTTTTAGAAGTTACAGAAAAATCGCTATACTTGGGAATTGAACAGGCTGTGGCTGGAAATAGAATTGGTGATATAGGTTATGCAATTCAAAATTATGTTGAATCTTTCGGATTTTCAGTTGTAAGAGATTTATGCGGCCATGGAGTAGGAAAGTATTTACATGAAGATCCTCAAATACCAAATTTTGGTAAAAAAGGGACTGGTGCTTTAATAAAAAGCGGGATGACATTAGCAATTGAACCAATGATAAATATGGGAACTTACAAAGTTTTTGTTGAAAAAGATGGATGGACAGTAAAAACTATGGATGGTTTACCATCCGCACATTTTGAGCATACAATTGCTATTGTAGATGGTAGGCCAGAAATTTTAACACAGTGTTAAAATAAATTTATGGCAAAACAAGGACCAATAAAAGTTGATGGAGTTGTAACGGAAACATTACCTAATGCACATTTTAAAGTGCGTTTAGAAAACGGACACGAAATACTTGCTCATATATCTGGTAAAATGAGAATGCATTTTATAAAAATATTAGTAGGTGATAAAGTAGCAGTAGAGTTATCACCATATGATTTGAATAAAGGTAGAATAACATATAGATATAAATAGTGGAGTTAATATGAAAGTAAGAGCTTCTGTAAAAAAGATTTGCGAACATTGTAAGATTATTAAAAGGAAAAGCGTTGTTCGTGTAATATGTAAAAATCCAAAACATAAACAAAGACAAGGATAAATAAAGGAGGAAAGAGATTGGCTCGTATAGCAGGTATAGACTTACCAAAACAAAAGAAAACCTTTATAGGCCTGACTTATATTTACGGAGTTGGTAGAAAAACTGCCATGGATATTCTTACTAAAGCTCAAGTTAATCCAGACAAAAGAATTGGTGAGTTGACAGAAGAAGATATTGCAAAAATCCGTTCTGTAATGCAAGCAGAATATAAAGTTGAAGGTGCATTGAGAAGTGAAGTACAGCAAAATATTAAAAGATTGATGGATATTGGTTGCTATCGTGGGTTGAGGCATAGAAGAGGATTGCCTGTGAGAGGTCAGAGGACAAGGACAAACGCAAGAACAAGAAAAGGTAAACGTAAAACAGTTGCTGGAAAGAAAAAAGCACCAGCTAAGAAGTAATAAAAAGTGAGGAGATAAATTGGCTAAGACAGCAAAAAAGGCAAAAAAGAAAGTCCACGTTGATGCAATTGGAATAGCTCATATTAAAGCTTCTTTTAACAACGTGATTGTTACCATAACAGATATTTATGGTAATACAATTACCTGGTCGTCGGCAGGTAAAAATGGTTTTAAAGGCTCAAGAAAAAATACACCATTTGCTGCTCAAGTTACTGCTGAAGCAGCTGCTAAAGAGGCTTATGATCTTGGACTTAGAAAAGTTGATGTATTTATTAAAGGTCCAGGAGCTGGAAGAGAAGCAGCTATTAGAGCATTAAATACTGCTGGATTGGAAATATTATCAATTACGGATAATACACCAATTCCACATAATGGTTGTAGACCACCAAAACGCAGAAGAGTATAAGAGGAGAAAATCTAGATGGCAAGATATACAGGACCAAGTTGCAAATTATGCAGAAGAGAAAAACAAAAGCTATTCTTAAAAGGTAATAAGTGTTATGCAGAAAAGTGCCCGCTTGAAAAAAGAAACTATGCACCAGGGCAACATGGATTAACACGTAGAGCTAAATTTTCTGAATACGGAGTTCAATTAAGAGAAAAACAAAAGATTAAAAGAATTTATGGATTGCTGGAAACTCAATTTAAATTATATTTTGAAAGAGCAATGAGACAGAAGGGTATTACAGGTGCTAATTTAATTAAATTGCTTGAAAGAAGACTTGATAATGTTGTCTATCGACTTGGTTTTGCTCCTTCAAGAAAAGCAGCTCGACAACTTATATTACATAGACATTTTATTGTTAACAATAAGATTGTTAACATACCGTCATATTTGCTTTCTCCTGGTGATGTAGTTGCAGTTAGAGAGAAAAGCAAAAAACTTGATGTAATTCATAATTCTTTGAGAAAAACAAAAGATAACCTCTACAACTGGTTATCAGTTGATAAAGCAACTCTTTCGGGAACTTTCATTAATATTCCAGAAAGAGAAGAAATACCGCTTAATGCTAACGAACAACTTGTTGTAGAATTATATTCAAAGTAATTTTATAAATTTAATATAGAGGATAATTTACATGAGCTATCCGTTTATTAAAATTCCCGATGGCGTGGTGCAAGACGAATCCTCAAAAAGTGCTACATTCGGAAAATTTATTATTCAACCATTAGAAAGAGGATTTGGAGTAACATTAGGAAATTCGTTAAGAAGGGTATTACTATCCTCTCTTCCTGGAGCAGCAATTACTGCTGTTAAAATTGAAGGTGTCCTTCATGAATTCTCTACTATTCCAGGTATTCTGGAAGATGTTACAGAAATAATTCTAAATCTCAAAAAAATTCGTCTTAAACTTCTTAATAAAAAAACTACAAGTTGCCAGATATCTATTACAGGGCCTACTGAATTTAAGGCTAGCTTTATTCAAAATGTTTGCCCTGATGTGGAAATACTTAATCCTGAACAACATATTGCAACATTAAATGCTGATGCAAAGTTGAACATGGAATTGCGATTCGGAATGGGGAAAGGCTATGTACCTGCAGAAGAACAAAAAACTCCTGATATGACTATAGGAACTATACCAATTGATTCTATCTATACTCCTATTGTGAATGTACGATATGATGTGGAGAACGTTCGTATAGGTGAAAGGAATGATTATGAAAAACTAACTCTTGAAATTACTACAGACGGCTCTCTTACCCCAGAGGAAGCACTTTCTACATCTGGTAAGATCTTGAGAGATCATATTCAACTATTTATAAACTTTGATGTTGAACCAGAGGAAGTAAAGGTTGAAACACAGATTGATGCAGAAACAGAGAGAATCAGAAAAATACTTTTAACCAGTGTAGATGATCTTGAATTAAGCGTACGTTCGCATAATTGTCTTAAATCTGCCAATATTAAAACAATTGCCGATTTGGTAAGAAGAGATGAAAATGAAATGCTTAAGTTTAGAAATTTTGGAAGAAAATCTTTAGCCGAATTAAAAGAAATTGTAGAAAATTTTGGACTCCACTTTGGTATGGATGTCGATAAATACCTTGTAGATAAATTAGAAAAAAAATAGTTAAGGTTGAATAATGAGACATAGAGTTAAAGGGAGAAAATTAAAAAGAACCTCTGAGCATAAACTTGCTACACTCAGAAATCTTGCAACATCTTTGTTGAAACATAAAAAAATTAAAACAACAGTAGCAAAAGCAAAAGAACTGCGCACATTTGTTGAACCATTAATTACTAAAGCAAAAGTAGATTCAATTGCCTCAAGAAGATATGTAGCAAGAGAAATTAAAGATAAAAGTGTAGTAAAAGAATTATTTACAGAAATTATTCAAAAAATTGGGGATCGACCTGGTGGCTATACAAGAGTTGTTCGTTTAGGACAAAGAAAAGGGGATGGAGCAGAACTTGCTATAATTGAACTTGTTGACTATAGCGGCGTTATTAAACCAAAATCTGAAAAGAAAGAGAAGGTTGAAAAAGAAACTCCATCTATAGAAGAAAAGAAAGAACTTACAGAAGAAAAAACAGCATAATTTATTTTTAAAGTAGAGACTTGCATAAGCGAGTCTCTACTTTAAATTATTAACTTTTTGGTCCAATCATTTTTTCAGGTCTTACAACCTCATCAAATTGTTCAGATGTTAATAAGCCAAGCTCAAGTGCAGCTTCTTTTAATGTTTTATTTTCTTTATGAGCTTTCTTAGCAACTTTAGCAGCATTATCGTAACCTATTACAGGATTAAGTGCAGTTACAAGCATCAAGGAATTATCTAAGTGTTTTTTAATATTTTCTTTGTTGGCTACTATACCAATAACACAATTATCTGTAAAGCTTTCGCAGGCATCTGCAAGTAATCTTATAGATTGAAGAATATTATAAGCTATAACTGGCATATACACGTTCAATTCAAAGTTGCCACTTGCACCTGCTATATTAATGGTTACATCATTACCAAATACCTGTGCACATACCATTGTCATTGCTTCTGATTGAGTGGGATTAACTTTTCCTGGCATAATTGAACTACCTGGCTCGTTTTCTGGGAGTGATATTTCACCAATACCACATCGTGGTCCTGAACCGAGCCATCTAATATCATTGGCAATTTTCATAAGTGAGGCTGCTAATGTTTTTAGTACTCCACTCATTTCTACCAGCGCATCTTTTCCTGCCATAGCTTCGAACTTATTTGGGGCTGTCTTAAATGGTCTACCTGTTATTTCAGAGATTTTTTGTGCTACTTTTACAGCATATTCCGGATGTGTATTTAATCCTGTCCCTACAGCTGTACCACCAAGTGGTATTTCATATAATCTTTTCAAAGCATCATTAATTCTGTCCAATCCATTTGTCAATTGCTGAGCATAACCTGAAAATTCCTGTCCGAGTGTAAGTGGTGTAGCGTCCATTAGATGAGTTCTCCCAATTTTAATTACATCTTTAAATTCTTCAGACTTGGCTTTCAGAGCATCTCTCAATTTTGTAACCATTGGTATAAGTCTTTGATGAATTTCTTCGACAGCTGCAATGTGAATTGCTGTAGGAAAAGCGTCGTTTGTGGATTGAGCCTTATTTACATCATCATTCGGATGAATTGGTTTTTTACTTCCAAGAACTCCACCTGCTATTTCAATTGCACGATTTGATATTACTTCGTTTACATTCATATTAGTTTGTGTACCACTTCCTGTTTGCCAGACTACAAGAGGAAAATGATCGTTTAATTTCCCTTCAATAACTTCATCAGCAGCCTTTACTATAAGTTCTCTCTTTTCATCTGAGAGTAACCCTAATTCGTTGTTTGTTATTGCAGCAGCTTTTTTCACTATTGCAAGTGCTCTAATTAGTTCAAAAGGGAAACGTTCACCACCAATCTTAAAATTCATAAGTGACCTTGCAGTTTGAGCTCCATAATACTTATCTGCAGGAACTTTTACTTCACCCATGCTATCTGTTTCAATTCTGTATTCCATTTTAACCTCATAGTTTTATTTATTGATTATTCTATATTTCAAATTAGATTAATGTAAAAATATTTGCAATATATGATTTAATAAAAATACATGGAGATATAGAAGTTAAAAATGATATTTCTATTTGATAATATTAATGATGGTTATCTTGAATAAGTTATTCGGCTGGCAGATCTATTCTTCTTGCACCATAATATCTATTAGCATAATATTTTTCATTTAATGAAGATATAGTAACACCGAGTTTACGACTCGAATGCACAAATTGATTATCACCGATATAAATTCCTACATGTCCCGGTATTGATCTTCTACTTGTGTTAAAAAATATGAGGTCACCGAATTCTAATTCGTCTCTATCGACTTTTTCTCCAATCATAAACTGTTCTTTTGCCGAACGTGGTAAATCAATTGAAAAGGTGTTTAAAAAGATCTCTCTAGTAAAGCCTGAACAGTCAATACCTTTGTTTGTATTCCCACCATATTTATAAGGAGCATCAAGATATTTAATTACTTCGAGTAATATTCTTTCTCTGAAAGTTAATGGAACATCAGGATTGATATAATTTTTGTAGTTAGCCACAAATTTTTCTTTATCGATAGGATTTTCTTCTATAGGTATCTCATCAAATTCTTCTTGAGTAGTATCTAAGTAATTTTGAGTAACATTTAAAGTTTGTTTATTAGTTTGTTCAATTTTAGTTTTTAATGAGTCATTAGAAGTAAATCTAATCGAATTTTTTTGATTCTCTTTTTTATTTCTGGATTGATTATATCTTTGTGCACTTGAAGAAGGGGCACACCCTTCGAATAATATAATTATAGCAATACTAAAAATAAAAGTTCTTAATACTCTATGTAGCATAGTTAATAATCAACCCAGATATGCTCTTAAATTTTTACTTCTTGATGTATGGCGTAATCTTCTAATAGCTTTTTCTTTAATTTGACGTACCCTTTCTCTTGTTAAATTAAATTTTTCTCCTATTTCTTCAAGCGTAAGAGAATGTTCTCCATTTAATCCAAAGTATAATTTAATTACCTCAGCTTCTCTATCTGTTAATGTTGAGAGTGCTCTTTCAATTTCTTTTTTTAGAGATTCACTCATAAGATGAGCATCTGGGGAAGGGACTTCTTCGTTTGAAAGGACATCGAGCAAACGATTATCTTCTCCTTGAGCAAATGGGGCGTCCATCGAAACATGTCTACCTGATACACGAAGGGCATCGTTAATTTCGCTTAAGTCCATATCAAGTTCTTGAGCTAATTCCTGTGGACTTGGTTCGCGTTCAAATTCCTGTTCAAGGTTACTGTAAGCTTTTCCAATTTTATTTAATGCCCCCACTCTGTTCAATGGGAGTCGTACAATTCTTGATTGTTCAGCCAGAGCCTGAAGAATTGATTGACGAATCCACCATACGGCATAAGATATAAATTTGAAACCACGAGTTTCGTCAAATCTTTTTGCTGCTTTGATTAATCCGAGATTACCTTCATTTATTAAATCACCGAGTGATAAACCTTGATTTTGATATTGTTTTGCTACCGAAACTACAAATCGTAAATTTGCTTTAACGAGTTTTTCAAGTGCTTTTTCGTCCCCCTGCTTTATTCTTATTGCAAGCTCAATTTCATCGTCAGGGGTCAGGAGATCTACTTTACCAATTTCTTGTAAGTATTTGTCTAATGAAAGACTTTCACGGTTGGTAAATTGTTTTGTTATTTTCACGGTATATCTCCTATTTTGTTTCTATATTGATTGAATCTACTATTCCTACAATTGAAGCATCTACAGGAGCCATATCAACATCAAGTGGTATAACAGCTTCACTTGCAGTTACATAATAAATTATTTCTCCTGGTCCTGCTCCAATTGTATCAAGAGCAATTATAGGGGTAGATATTTTTTCTAATTGACCATTTATTGGTTCAACAATTTGCATTTTATAATTTTTAACAGAATCGTATTTACAAGTTGCCCAGATTGTACCAATAACTTTACCAAGTTGCATAGTAATTACTCTTTTAATGCAATATCTAATTTGTCCACAATTGCCATAATTACAGCATCGACAGGTTTATTTTTTGTAAAGGTTGTTTGACGAGCTGAACTGCCTTGTGCCACAAGTACAATTTCACCTACTCCTGCCCCAACGGAATCAACAGCAATTATAGTAGATTCTTTTGGTGTGTAATCAAGATTTAACTGGCGGACAATCAAAAATTTTGCCCCCACAAGATTTTCATCTTTTTTTGTTGACCAAACTGTACCAATTACTTTTCCTAGTATCAACTACCCCCTCTCAATTTTTTTGGTTGAATAATTTTTAGATCTGTTTTATCGTATCGGTTTATTTCGTTTGTAATTATTATAAGATTATTAAATTCTGCTACAGAACAAATAAGTGCATCACGAACGGTTGCAACTTTATTAAAAAATTTTGAAATGTTCAAACTGTATCTTGAATTTAAACCAAGTACCTTTAACGCTTTCAATAGATTATCTATAGTTTCTTTTTCATCATTATTCTGAACAGAAAAATATAATTCAGCAGCGTTTAATACTGTTGTAAAGCATATTCCTTCAATCATTGCAATTTCGAGATCTGAATTAGTATTTTTTTCTTTATGTAATACATGCTCAATTAAAATATCTGTATCTATTAAATAATGTTTGTTATCATTCATCAATATTTTATTCTTTCTTTGATGTTTGATGTATAAAGACGTCCCTTTGTATTTAAGAAATTCAGTACAACATTATCAGGAATTTTTTGAATAGATTTAATTTTATAAAAAATATCGGGTTGTATTTCCGAGTTTTTTATCGCCTGTTCAATATTTCCATAAATATCAATTCTAATTTCATCAAAGCCTCTATGTAAAATTTTTTTAAATACTTTATCTGGCAAATCGATTGTACCGTCGTTTTTAATTTTTGTAAAAAAGGAATCTAATTTTATAAAATTATCCTCATTCATTAAGAAAACTCCTTCCATAAAGGGAATTATTTACTTTAAAGAAATGTGCAACTGTTTGAGCAACATCTGCAAAGGTATTTCTTATGCCCAAATTTTTACTTTTTTTATTTTTTCTGTAAAAGAGTAGTGGAACATACTCTCTACTGTGGTCTGTACTTGAAGTAGTTGGATCGTTCCCATGATCTGCAGTAATAACTAATGCATCAGAATCATCAATATTTTTTAATACATCAGGTAAATAGTTATCGAATTCTATTAAAGCATTAGCAAAACCAATAGGATCATTACGATGTCCGTAATAGACATCAAAATCTACAAGATTTGCAAAGATAAACGAATTTGATACATGCCCTGTTATATCAATAATTTTTTCTATGCCTTCTAAATTGGATTTAGTTTTTAATTGAAATTTAATACCGCGATAATTGAAAAGGTCGTTTATTTTACCGATTGCAATTGTATCAATTTTTTCATTATATAGGTAATCCAATATTGTATAATCATAAGGATCTAGAGAGAAATCTTTTCTGTTAGTAGTTCGTTGATAGTTATTAGATGAACCAATAAATGGTCGGGCAATAACTCTTGCTACTGCGTGTTTTCCAATTAAAACTTTATTACGAGCTATTTCGCAAATTTTGTATAATGTTTCGAGAGGTATTACATTTTCATGGGCAGCAATTTGAAATACAGAATCTGCTGATGTGTAAACAATTGGGTATTTTGTTTTTATATGCTCATCACCTAATTTCATAATTATTTCTGTTCCTGATGCCGGGATATTTCCAAGTATTCCATCAACTTCTGTTTCTTTTATAAATTTATTTATAACATCTTCAGGGAATCCATTCGGATATAATGGAAAAGGCTTTTTAATTTTTAATCCTGCAAGTTCCCAATGTCCGGTGGTAGAATCCTTACCTACTGAAATTTCAGCCATTTTACCAAATGATGCTAAAGGATTTGTTTGGGGTGATATTCCTTTAATTGGATAAATATTTCCTAAACCAAGTTTTTCAAGATTAGGGACGCTTAAACCTTCAACAAATTCAGCCATGTTGGTAAGTGTATTACTTCCTTCGTCTTTATATTTCGAAGCATCGGGTAATTCACCGATGCCAAGTCCATCAAGTATTATTACGATAAAATTATTCACGTGATATCTTTATAAACTTTTAACAGTATTGCCTCCCTTTTCGAGGGCTTTTTTTAAGGCAAGTTCGGCATTATCAAGAATCTCTTTTACGTCAGTTTTATTTGTGGTATTGGCAACCCCAATCGAAACAGTAAATGTTGTCTGTCTCGAAACAACAGCTATAGGCTTTCTTGCTATTTTGACTCTTAGTTTTTCTGCCCAGAGAAAAGCATCTTTAGGAGTTGTATTAAAGAAATAGACAGCAAAAATTCTTTCAGATAATCTACCCCATAGATTCATTGGACTCATTTCATCTTTGATCATCTGAGAAATCGCTTTTAAAACCTTTGGGAATGGATTCCCATCAAAAAGAGATTCCTGTTCTAAGAAGTCATCAATTTTTATTAATGCAAGTCCTCCCGGTAATTCTAACTCTTTACTGCGCACGAGATCTATTGTCAATCTTTCTATAAAAGAATCGTAATTAAGAGCTCTTGTTTCAATATCATATGTTAAAAGACTCTTTAAAATATTAATTGCGGAATAAGAGTGTAATATAAATGCAAAAAATTTAGTAGCGTTTTTAACAAATGTTATTTCGTTATTTGTATATAAGTTTTTTTTAAGACTTTCGAAGCAAAGGACTCCATAATTTTGATCATCATAAACAAGAGGTATAGCAAGAAATGAACCATCGAAGCTAACATCTTCATTTTTTGAAAAACGTGGTATATCGATAGTCGAAGTGTCATCAATTTTTACAGGTGTAAAACTTAATATGGCTTTACCTACAAGTGTTCCGCTGAGTTCTATTTCTAAATTTTCTCCTACATATTTTAGGGATGTTTTGTTAACTATTCGAGAAGTTTTAAATTTTTGTTCTGATGGATTATAAACAACAAATGTAAATACGTCCCAATCCAGTAAATCTTTAACCGATGCATTAATTGCAGAATAAATATCTGAATCTGTTTCAAATTTTTTATCGTAACTTAAAATATTTAGAAGAGTTTTTAATCTCTGTTCAGCTTGAGTTTCAGAATATTTTTCATCAAAAAGACTTATTATAATCGAAATTATTCTAACTATTTTCCCAAGTGAATAAATTTGTTCTATTCCGAATGCATCATTCATTTTTGAATCGAGCACTAAAATGCCAGTTAAATTTTTTCCATAAAAAAGAGGAATTCCTACAAAACTTTTTATTCCCTGAGGAGAATTATAATAACGAATAACATCTGTTTCAGCATTTGGAGATATATCTGTTAGTATTTCTGGTTCTTCTTTTTGTATAATTTTGCCGAGTATATCATCTTCAAGATCAAATTTTTGTTTGGTAATTTCAGATGTGCTAGAAACATATCTTTCTAATGTTAATCTTTTTCGATTTTTGTTGTACCAGAAAAAAGCAACTGTGTGAGCCATAAAAGCATCTTTAACAACACTTAAAATTTTTTCCAGTACAAAGCCAAATTGTTCATCCTGACTAACATCCTTAGGAAATTCTTCGAGAATAATTTTATTGAAATTTTCTTTAAAATCGGGAGGCTTGTAAAAATCTTTATTTGTTTTGCTTATTGATGGTTTTAAATTTTCTGCTGTAATTACTTCGATATTTTTGACAGGTGAAATAATTTTAAATTCTTCGCTCTCATCAGCAACATAGTTACTTACATTGTTAAATAATTTTTCAGATTCTTCATTTGAATTATATTCTATTGAACTTGATTTTGAATCCCTTAAAAAAATTATGAAACCAACATATATTAATAGAATCACACCTGAAATAATTTTAAGAAGAGTATCATCAGTAAAAAAAGGGATTATAATTAAGATGGGAATAAAAATGAAAATTAATATTCGTTTTTTGTATTTATCTGATAATCCCATCTCTATTCAAATAAGTAAAATAATTTATTCAATAATAATAAAGTTTTGTGAATTTTTCATTAAAGCATAAGATTTATTAGTAGTTTAGTCACTTCTTTTTTACCAATATTTTTTGTACATGAATAAAAAAATGAATTTGTTCCTAAAATTAGTTCCGGGAAAAATTCATTAATTTTATTCTTAAGGCGAGAAATTTCGGATTGGTTTAGCTTATCGATTTTATTAAATATTACATAATAAGGAATATTCTTACTTCTTAAATAATTATTTAACAAAAAGTCAAGGTTCAGTGGTTCATAACGACTATCAATAAGATGGAAAGCAAGTATAATATTTTTATTTGTATCAATGTATAATTCAATTTGTTTTTGCCACTCTCTTCTTTCTTTAATTGATACTCTGGCATAACCAAAACCAGGTAAATCAACTATATAAAATTTATCTTCAACTAAGTAATAATTAATCGATCTGGTTTTGCCAGGAGTGGAACTGGTTTTTGCAATCTTTAAAGGAGAAAAAAGGGAATTAATAAATGAAGATTTGCCTACATTTGACCTCCCACATAATATTACTGTTGGTAACTCCCTTTTAGGTAAATCATTAAGATTAAAAACAGACTTTATAAATTCAATTCTCTTCATTTTTTACCAAATTAATTAATGCAACTAAATAATTGAATAAATATCCCTATAAATAAAATTAACAAATTTCTTAAATCCGAAATAAATCGATTGAATTCAAACGATTAAAAAAGTATTGATATTAAAAATTATTTCTTGTATTATTGAAACGGTATAATTATTCTTAAACTGATAATAAATATTATAGACACACAATTCTATTAATATTTCTTTTATCCTTTAAGTATGAAAAACATTTTTTTAATGTAATTATAGATATTCTGAAATTTTTCAATTAAGGGGAAAAATAATGGAACAAATATCGCGTGATAATCAAATCGAATCAGAAATAATGTTAGATTACAAAAATCCAAAATTATCACCAGAAAAAAGGTCAGCAGATTTAATTAAAAGAATGACACTTGAGGAAAAAGTAGCTCAAATGTTATGTATATGGGAAGATAAGAAAACGATATTTTTTGATGAGAATGGGAATTTTAGTCTTGATAAGATACGAAAACATTTAAGTAATGGTATTGGACAGATTGCAAGGTTGAGCGATACTAATGGGGGTTTGAAGCCTGATGAAATGGTAGAAATGGCAAATACACTTCAAAGATTTTTTGTAGAAGAGACACGTTTAGGAATACCTGTTATTTTCCATGAGGAATGTCTTCATGGTCTTGCAGCTAAAGATGCAACAAGTTATCCTGTTCCAATAGGTTTAGCATCTTCATTCAATATTGAATTAATTGAAAAAATTTTTTCTGCAATAGCAGAAGATGCAAGAACAAGAGGTGTTCATCAGGCACTTACTCCTGTAGTTGACGTTGCAAGGGATCCAAGATGGGGACGAGTAGAAGAAACATTTGGTGAGGATCCTTATCTTGTAGCACAGATGGGAATTGCTGCTGTTAAAGGATTGCAGGGGGATGGAACTCTTAATGGTAAAAATCAAGTTATAGCTACATTGAAACATTTTGCAGCACACGGACAACCTGAATCTGGTATCAACTGTGCCCCGGCAAATTATTCAGAAAGATTGGTTAGAGATGTTTTTCTTTATCCCTTTAGAGAAGTTATAAAGAAAGCTAATGCTATAAGCGTAATGGCATCTTACAATGAAATTGATGGAATCCCTTCGCATGCAAATAAATGGTTACTGAGAAAAGTTTTAAGAGATGAATGTAATTTTAATGGTTATGTAGTTTCAGATTATTATGCTATAACAGAACTGAATCAAAGAGATTTAACGATAAGTCACTCAGTAGCAAAGGATAAAGCAGAAGCTGCAAAATTGGCTGTCGAAGCCGGAGTCAATATTGAATTCCCGAATCCAGATTGTTATTTGAATATAATCGAATTAGTAAAAAATGGAATAATTAAAGAATCTGATATAGATGAACTTGTTGAACCAATGCTCAGATATAAATTTCAATTAGGATTGTTTGAAAATCCGTATGTTCAAGTTAAAAATAATCAGTTCGAAGAAAAATTAAATAGCGATAGAAAATTAGCATTGCAAGCAGCCAGAGAATCTATTGTATTATTGAAAAATGAAAACGTATTACCATTAAAAAATTATAAATCTATAGCTGTAATTGGACCCAATGCAGATAGAGTTTTATTAGGCGGGTATCACGGTACTCCAAGATTTTATACCTCTGTTTACCAGGGGATAAAAGAAAAAGCAGGTGAAAACGTTGAAGTATACTACAGCGAAGGATGTAAAATAACTGTTGGTGGTTCATGGAATGAAGACGAAGTTATACTTCCAACTCCGGAAGAAGATGAATTACTTATTAAAGAAGCTATAGAGGTTACTAAAAAATCTGAAATTATTGTAATGGCTTTAGGTGGAAACGAACAAACATCAAGAGAAGCATGGAGTAAAACACATCTTGGTGATAGACCAAATATTGATTTAATAGGAAGACAAAATCAACTGGCAGAAGAAATAATCAAATTAGGAAAACCTGTCATTGTTTTACTTTTTAATGGGCGTCCTAATTCAATAAATTTTTTAAAGGAAAATGCTCATGCAATCCTTGAGTGCTGGTATCTTGGACAGGAAACAGGTTATGCTGTTGCAGATGTTTTATTCGGCAATTATAATCCGAGTGGTAAATTACCAATTTCAATTCCAAGATCTGCTGGACACATACCGTGTTATTATAACTATAAGCCTTCAGCAAAAAGAGGTTATCTTTTTGATGATGTTACTCCACTTTTCTCTTTTGGTTATGGTTTGAGTTATACTAAATTTTCGTTTACAAATCTGAAATTGGCAAAAGAAAAAATTAGGACGAATGAAACTACACAAGTTTCCATTGAAGTTACTAACATAGGAGAATTTTTTGGTGAAGAAATTGTTCAATTATACATAAGGGATTTATATAGTTCTGTAACAAGACCAGTGAAAGAATTAAAAGGATTTAAAAAGATTAAATTACAACCGGGAGAATCAATAACTGTTATTTTTGATATTACTCCTGAGCTTCTTGCTTTTACAAATATAAATATGGAATATTGCATAGAACCTGGAGAATTTGAAATAATGATTGGAAATTCTTCACGAGATGAAGATTTGATTAGAACGATTTTAATTGTAGAATAATTATGAAAAAAAATATAATATATCATTTTGATGAAAAACTTCTATCCTTACTGAACATACTCCAATATATATCATTCTTATGCAATAAATTATGTGAAATAATTAATTTGTTATTTAATGACATATCAAGAAAAAACATTTATCATACTATATCTTTATTTTATTTGCAATTAACAAATATATTAAATGAAGCCAATTAAATTAAAGGGAGGTTCTATGCTCTGCAAAAATATATTGATTATGTTAAGAGTTTGTTTGATCCTATTACTTGGTATAAACCATGTGTCTAATGCACAAGGACGTGGAACAATTAGGGGTGTAGTTTTTGACAAAGCAACAAAAGAAGCTTTACCAGGGGCAAATGTATTAATCAAAGGCACAAGCATAGGTACAGCATGTGACCTTGATGGCAAATATGTAATCTATAATGTACCTGCCGGAGTACATACATTTGTTGTTTCATACATTGGTTATAAAACAACTTCTATGGATATAAATATTCAGGCTGGCAAAACAGTAGAACAAAATTTTGCACTTGAGATGACAGCTGTTGAAGGAGAAGAAATTGTAATCACCGCACAAGCACAGGGACAGTTACAGGCAATTAATCAACAATTGGCTTCCGATAAAATTGCAAATATTGTATCTGAAGCAAGAATTCAGGAATTGCCGGATTTTAATGCTGCATCGGCACTAAGTCGCTTACCCGGAATCTCAACCACAAAAAGTTCTGGTGAAGATAATAAAGTTGTAATTAGGGGATTATCACCTAAATATAATGCAATTGAAGTTGAAGGTGTAAAACTTTCTGCTACAGGTAGTTCATCGATTGGTCTAACTTCAGATCCATATGTTCCTACAGGTGGCCTTAATAACGACCGAAGTGTAGATCTTAGCATGATTTCTCCATATATGATTAGAATGATTGCGGTTTATAAATCTCTAACTCCCGACATGAATGCTAATTCTATTGGTGGAACGGTTAATATGGAATTAAGAGAAGCTCCTATTGGGCTACACTGGAATTTACTATGGCAACAGGGTTATACTGCAAAAAGCAAATATTATGGAAATTATCGTGGAGTGGCATCTGCAAGTAATCGTTTCTTTGATAATAAATTGGGTTTGTATGCTTTGATTAATTTGGAAGCATATGATAGAAACTCTGATAATATGGACGCAGGATATAGCATCGCAGCAGAAGAAGCTCAAATTGATCCTACTACAGGTTATAGACCAGTTAAAGTTAGTTCTGTTACATTTAATAGACATTTTGAAACTAGAAAACGTTTTGGTGCAAATCTTATTATGGATTATCGTATTCCAAACGGTTCAATTAAACTGGTTAATATGTTTGCAAGATTAAATTCAGATTATACTGAACATCGACAAACTATTAATTATGATAATGGTAGAATGGAATGGCAGCTTAGACAGGGTTTAAATACAATCGACCAACAGATGAACTCTATTAAATTAGATTACGACCTGGATTTCATTATTATCGATTTATCGGCAAGCTATACTTCAGCTTCAAATAATCTTGATAAGTCTCCTGTATTTTCATTTAATCAGACCGATGCTTTGCAAGCTGGTGTAAAAAGAGATAATAAAAAACCTGAGGAATTAACCTATTTACTTACAAGTTATAAAGGTGCTGAGGAGGTTGTATTAAGAAGTGGTAACCTGTTTAGTAATTTCTACAAAGAAAAGAAATATTCTTATAAAGGAGATTTTGAACTACCTTTCAATTTCTATAATGTCGTTACAGGTTCATTTAAGTTTGGTGGACACTTTTATGACCAAACAAATAATGTGGATCAAGAATCCCCCTATTTAGGATTTAATGGGAATGCTAATTCAACTGATAATGATATACAAACCAATTTAATGAGAACGATCAAAAATCAGTATGGTATTTCTACAAATACAAGAGGCGAACTTGTTGGTAGCTCTTTTATTGATAGTGATACAAAACTATATGAACCATTCCTGGATAATAAATATGGTTCAATTTACTATGCAGCTAATTCAGGTGTATTAACCAATATTCTTAATTATATTATTGGTAATCCTGCTTTCGATGCTTCAAATAGAGATGTAAGTACAGGTGATAAAGGCGGCTGGTATGATGGTCCGTATCAGAAATTAACAAATGATTATAATTACAATGAGAAATACTATGCAGCATATGCTATGACAAAAATTAATTTCCTTGACTTCATGATTATTGGAGGTTTTAGATACGAAAAAGTTAAAACAAAATATTTTGCATATAATGCAAGAGACATGAGAAATGCACAGGCTCAAATTATGTACGACACTACATCTTATGGCTCGAATGAATTTGTACTACCAATGGGTCAAATAAAATATTCTCCATTTAGATGGATGAATATTCGTTACGCTTATACACAAACACTATCTAGACCGGATTATCATTTAATTAGCCCGAAATTCACTATAACACAAAACAATCAGATTTTTACTGGGAATCCCGACCTTAAACCAGCAAAAGCTTATAATCATGATCTTAACTTTACATTTCACAGCAATACAATTGGTCTATTTACCGTTGGTGGATTTTATAAAACAATTGAAAATTTTGTTTATAATGCTACTTACCAACTTGATGCAGCTGAAGGAGCTGGTATTGATTCATTACGTCGCTATCAAATTATTCGAGATGGTTCTTTAGTAGTAACCCCTGTTATTAATCCTACAACTAAAAAGTCTAATGCTACAGTATATCGTCCTTTGAATAATCCATACAAAGCGTATGTAAAAGGTCTGGAATTCGATTTTCAACATCGTTTTTGGTATCTCCCTTATCCATTTAATGGTTTATTACTGGGTATTAATTATTCAAGAATATTCTCTGAAACAAGATATCCATTCTATGATGTGAAAGTGAAAATTGTAGGTAGAGATAGAATTCCCATACTTATTGATAGTTCATCTGTGGGTCGCCTTATTGATCAACCAAATCATGTTCTAAATTCATATATCGGATTTGATTACAAAGATTTTGCTGTACGTCTATCGTTTGTATTTAATGATGAAGTAGTTACTGTTAATGGTGGTAGATACCCTGAAAATGATTCATATGCAGATGACTATTTTAGAATTGATTTCTCTGCCCGTCAAAAATTACCATTCTTTAATTCAGAATTGTATATAGATTTCAGTAATCTTAATAATGCAAATACACAATCAATACAAAAATCTACGGGAGGATTTAGAAATATTCAAAACTATGGCTTAGTAGCAAATTTAGGAATTAGATTGAGATACTGATAATAACCAATTAATTATTTTAAAAAAAAAAGGAGTGGATTATGAAAAAAATAATTTTATTTATGTCATTACTTTTATCGACAAACATTCTACTTGCTCAAAAAGATACTGTTGTTGTTAGTGGTTTTTATGAAACTCAACAATACGGTACTCTAAATGACGCTATAGAGGCAGCAAAAGCGAGTGGAAAACTTAATAATACTGTATTCAAACTTAAGCCATATGAAGTATATGTATTAAGCAGAAGTATATATATAGATGTAGGAGAAAGTTTGGAACTGTTTGCACCTAAACCAGGGAAAACTCAAGAATCTGCTCCACCACAAATTGTATGGACCGAAGAAGCTATAGACAGACAGTATATGATTCAGAGTTTTGGTGATATAATAGCAAAAAATATCTGGTTCCGCTATGCAGACTTTTTAGGCAATAAAGTTTCATCTTCTATAACATTTGAAAATCAGGATGCTGCCGAGGATCCTGAAAGGGGAATATTTGATGGTTGTTTATTTGATTATGCAGGAATTGGGGCAGAAGCTGCTGGAGCAATTTGTGTTAAAGCTGACCACTTTGTTGGCAAATTTACTAATTGTTATTGGAGAAATAATTCAGATAATCACTTTAGATATTATGGCCGCGCAGTTTCTTTCCCCTATCAAAGTTCAGGCTGGCATTACGATACTCTCTTTTTTGAAAATTGTACATTTACTAATTTAAGTAGACTTATAATGCAAGAAGGCAATGAGTATAGCGATAATGTATTTATTAATCATTGCACTGTATTGAATACAATTGAATGGGTATTTCAATCAGCAGGTTGGATTAGAAATGCCGTTATCACTAATTCGTTATTTGTAAATCCATTTTTATATGGACATCGTGCTTATGATGTATGTCCGGAGAGTATGACTTACGATGATTACCTTGCTGGTAAATGTGATCCTCCTGGTGGTGGACTTATAAATGGTATTACTCCAGTCGACTCATTTGGTTTCGAGGTTAATTTTACAGATTTTGATCGTAAAATATTCATAGGAAATATCAATTATGTATATCAGGATTGGATGATTGATTGGTACAAAAACAGTGACTGGAGTAAAGAACGCATTAGGACTAGAGAACAGATGTTACTTCATAATCCTTCCCCAATGTTAAGTGAGGACGAAATTGCATTCATCGATTCGGTTGATGCTAATGGTAACAAAGTATTCAAAACAATAAATGTTGATTGGAAAACAACTTACAGCAAAGACCCACAATTCGTTGTGCCTGCTACAAACTTAGATGCATTAAAGCAATTTATTATGTACAAATGGTGGAATAATGCAGATATTGATTGGTCGTATGAACCAGAAGCCGGGTTTAATCAAACATGGCCATTACCTGAAAATTTAGCATATACGGATCCTGAATTACTTACAGCTGCTATGGGTGGTTATCCTCTGGGAGATTTAAATTGGTTCCCAGAAAAATATGAACAATGGAAAGCAAATCAACGTGATAATGAATGGCAAACTATTAATAATTGGCTTACATATGGTTCCCCAGAACCAAGTGTTGTAAAAGAATTACCAGGTTCATTACCAACTGAATATTCATTAAAGCAAAACTATCCAAATCCTTTCAATCCAATTACAAATATTGAATATTCAATTCCAAAATCTGGTTATGTTACCTTAAAAGTATATAATCTCTTAGGTCAGCTTGTTGCAACAATTTTTGAAGGTAATCAAAATCCTGGCAATTATGTAGCTACTTTTGATGCATTTAATTTGTCAAGTGGTGTTTATATGTATAGATTGGAATCGAATAATGTTTCAATTACAAAGAAATTAATATTAATGAAATAAAATGGAGGGAATAGGATTAATTGATGAGAAAATATTAAAAATAACAATCACTAATTATAGTGATTAATAAAACTTCTCTAAAAAATAGGAGGAAAAATTATGTTAAAAAAACTAATGCTTATTTTATTAACATTATTTTGGATTTCATCAGGATTACTTGCCCAGGAGGTAGTTCTTTCTGATGAATTCGATAATGGCGACAGTAAGTGGAATACTGGCTGGATTGATAATGCCACTACAACCGTTACAGTCTCTATTGATAATACCGGTAAACTTTCTGGAGCTAATTCATACAAATTATCAATTACTAAAGGTGGCGTTGAAATGTGGAGGGTTCAACGCGTGGCCGATTTACCACTTGTCGCAGGTTATAAATACACATTATCTTTCATGGCTGTAGCAAGTAAAGATGCAAAGATTAATGCTCTCTTCGAAATAAGGGGTGACCCGTATACAAAATATTTAAATGATACTGCAAATGTTACAACAACACCAGCCACCTTTACATATGAGATGACAGCTACTATTAATGTTCCCGATAATCAGGTTAAATTTCACTTTGGGAGTGCTTACAACGATAATGCAACAATCTGGATTGATAAAATTATAGTAACACGTACCCCAGATCCATCATTTGTTACATTGTGGGGTTCAACTCCTTCGCGCGGAAAGGGTTGGCCAATTCTTAATAGACAAGATACTCCTCCCGGTGATGCTGGAATGGGGGCAGATGGACCACCACCGACTTGGGCTACAATTCGCGGTGGATTCGGAAGAACAATTGAAGCTACGACAGAAAAAGCAATTGTTGTAACAGGTAAATTTGAATATGTAGGTGAAGGACCAGGTGCTAGCTATGTTCCTCTTCGTTATGCATTAACTTACTGGACTGATGAGGGTACTCTAGATTATCAATATACAGACACGGCACGTTGGTCAGGTACAGGTGTACATTATGGTTATGAATTTACACCTCGTTCTGCTGGTACTGAAATGGCAAATGGGGCAGGAGGTGCAGGAACAATCTGGACAATAAACGGTGGGACAGGATGGAATAGTACTTGGGCAAATAACGGCTGGCCAATAGCCGCTATTACACAAAAACCTGCTCTTGCAGAAATTGTTGGGGGTGTATACGATTTTGGTATTTCTGTTCGCCCATTACCTGATGGTACAAATGAAATTCGCTGGTTTATGTATCATGTAGATAAAAAATACTGGTTTGGAGGAACTGTAATCGACACAGCTCAAGTATCAACAAGATTTAATGGAATTTGCTTTGGTGTAGGAGATGGTATTACTACAAATATGAAAGCTTTCAAGCTTTATAGTGTTAGAGTAGAACTTGGTGAACCAATAACTGTTCCAGAAGCACCATGGCAAGCTTATTATGTAGAAAATTGGGGTAAATTTGTAAGATTCAGTCCTTCTGCAAAATTTGTACCTGGTGATGTAGTTGGTAATGCTAGCATTGTTGGGAAAGATGGCGGACAGATTGCAACTAATCAGGGATGGACAGTAATTCGTGGTGGATTTTTGGAACCAGTTACAGCTACTTTGAACAAAGCAATAATTATAAAAGGTAAAATGAGATTTGTAGGTGCAGGACCAAGTACATGGAGTGCCTTAAGATTTGGATTGTTTTATCATGATAGTGCTGGTACACTACAATATAAAGATACAGATTCTGCAATGTGGTCAGGCAAAGAAACTTATGCAAAAGGATATTTATTAATACCGCAGAGTGAAGCAAATGAATTACCAAGCTGGGCTGCTGGTGGTGCCGGACATGTAGGGGTTGTAAGAAATAGTAACTGGATTAGTACATATGGGAATAATCTATCATTGGGTCCTGTAAATCAAAGACCATCAAGAGCTAAGTTTGCAGAAGGTACATATAATTTTGCAATTTCTGTTCAACCAAAATCAGATGGAACAAAAGAATTAAGATTTTATATTGTTAAAGACGACAATCAATACTGGTGGGGTGCAACTTTAATTGATACAACCTGGATACCACCAACGTTTAATGGAATATGCTTTGGGTTAAATGGTGGCAATGGAGCTGAAAACAATCCATTAAAAGAAATGCACATTGAGGATGTTCAGATAGATATGGGGGACCCAATAGTAATTCCTGAAGCGCCATGGCAGGCATACTATGTTCAGGATTGGGGTTTCATTGGAGCTAAAACCGGAGGTTGGCTGGCAACCCCTGGTGATGTAATCGGAAATGCTACTATCGGTGGTGATAAAAAATCTTTTGGTCTGGCTGCTCTTAGAGGTGCCTTCTTTGACCCCGTTGATATAACAACTAAAAAAGCTTTGATAGTCACTGGTAAAATGGAATTGGTTGGTGGTGGATTCGAAGGATGGTCTTCATTAAGAATTGGTCTGAATTATAATCCTAACCCTGGAAGATTAAATCAGACTTCTAATGGTTATGAATGGAGTGGTTCAGATATTAGTACTGGGTATTTATTTATTCCTCATAGTGGTAGAAATGATTTTGCTTATTGGGGCACTAATAATACTCCAGGTACAATTGGTGTAGTCGTAAATAATCAATGGTTAGAGCCTTTAGGTGCTGAAAATTATGCTATTTCAGATGTTAGTCAGAAACCTAAAAACGCTGTTGCAACTGCCGGTATGTACGACTTTGCATTTTCAATACAGGCAAAAGATGATGGTAAAACAGAAGTACGTTTCTATATTAAGAAAGATGGTGGCTCTTATCACTTTGGTGGGATTCTATTAGATGCCGGAAATGTTGTAAAGAAAATTAACAGCATCAATTTTGCTCTAAGCAATCTGGCTAATGCTACTAAATTGAATTTATATGATGTTCAGGTAGATATGGGTGCACCAATTGTTATTCCTGATACAGTCTTATCGGTTAATACTTTAACAGCTGGAATTCCAACCGATTACATACTTTCTCAAAATTATCCGAACCCATTTAACCCATCTACCACAATTGAATTTGCTATACCTAAAGATGAAAACGTTAGCCTGACTGTTTATGATGTTCTTGGTAGAGTAGTTTCTGAATTGGTTAATGAAAATTTACGTGCTGGTTATTATAAAGTTGAATTTAATGCTTCGAATCTTGCATCTGGAATTTATTTCTATAAATTGAAAGCTGGCGATTTTGTAAGTACAAAGAAATTGATATTGATGAAGTAGACTAACATTTTCATCTTTTTCGACAGCCTGCTCAGAATATGGGCAGGCTGTCTTATTAATTAATTGTTCTTTAGCATTCTTTAGCTCTATTTAATTTCTTTTCATTGAAAAAGACATTGATTTTTTTCTACTACTTTTATTAAGCCGCAAAATGAAAAAAGCTGGATTTTTTAATAATGATTTCTAAAAACATTAAACTATCATATATGATATATATCTTATTACTTTTTACTGTGAATTATATAAATGCTAATTACGATATATGGAATGGTAAAAAATGTGCAATTGTTTTAACATATGACGATGCATTAAATACTCATATCGATAATGTTATTCCACTACTTGATTCTCTAAACTTTAAAGCCACTTTCTATGTATTTGGTTATTCATCTGCTTTTAGAAATAGATTGAATGATTGGAGAAAAGCAGCATTAAACGGTCACGAATTAGGAAATCATACTCTCTTTCATCCGTGTGCGGGTAGTTATAAAGGAAGAGAATGGGTTAAACCAGACTATGATTTGAATAAATATTCTTTACAAAGAATCAAAGATGAAATATTGATGAATAATGCTTTATTGGAAGCTCTGGATGGTAATAAAAGCAGAACTTTCGCATATCCATGTGGAGATATGAGTGCAGGGGATTCTTCCTATGTAAATTTCATTAAGGAGAATTTTGAAAGTGCAAGAAGTGTAAAAAGCACACATGAAAATCTTGATAGTATTGATTTATTTGATATAGGATGTTTTGTTGTTAATGGACAATTAGGGGATGAGTTAATCAATCAGGTTAAGCATGCTATGCAAAATCAAACTCTTTTAGTTTTTCTGTTTCATGGTGTAGGTGGTGAACATCCTATTAATATTTCGTTGGAAGCCCATAAGAAATTATTAAAATTTATTAAAGAGAATGAAAATCAAATCTTGATTGCACCACTAAGAGACATAGTTAAATTCATAAAAAATAAATTAATTCATAAATAGTTATATATTTTGACTCACTTCTTATATTAATACTGGGGATAAAAATAATGAGATTAATTGTTAGTACATTTCATAATTTAACATATGCTTTCATAAAAGTTTGTTTATTTACTTTAGTACTTTTCGATAGTTACTTTTCGCAAACAGATACCATCCAAACGAACGTACCTGCATTAAAAAACGTATTTGCTAAAGATTTTTATATAGGCTGTTTATTATCGTATCGACATATCGGTTTACCAGATGATCCAATAGTGCCTGGTCAATCAGCTGTTATTGCTCCAAATGGGGGTTACTTAATTAAATATCATATGAATAGCATGTCGCCCGGTAATAACATGAAACCAATGTATACTGTAGATATAAGTGCAAGTGCTTCTGCTTATAAAAATGCTACTGATAAAGATTATGCAGACACTCATCCTATAATTAGATTTAATGCAGATCTGATAGCACAACTAAATTGGGCAAAAAGACAGGGATTTACATTTCGTGGACATACACTTGTTTGGCATAGTCAAACACCGCAAGAATTTTTCAGATCGGGTTATACAATGTCTGGAGCACGTTTAAGTAAAGAAAAAATGACACAAAGACTGGAATATTATATTAAAGAGATAATCAGATTAATTCATGAAAATTGGCCTGGGTTATTATCGGCTATGGATGTAGTCAACGAAGCAGTTAATGATAATGGTACCGATAGAACAACTGATAGTGAATGGTATCAAACATTTGGAGATAATAGTTATATAATGAAAGCTTTCGAGTTTGCAAGAAAATATACAGTTGAATATGGTGAGCAACAAATTAAATTGTATTACAATGATTATAATACACATCTACCTAATAAAGCAGATGGTATTGTAAGAATCTGCAAACCAATATTTGAAGCCGGATACCTAGATGGAATAGGAATGCAGGAACATGATGCCTTAAATAGCCCAACTGCATCACAATGGATTGCATCTTACAATAAGTTTTATCCTATTTGTACAGAAATGGCTGTTACTGAACTGGACGTTACTACTGGTAGTGCAAACCCAAGTAATACCCTATTACAACAGCAAGCCAATCAATATGCACAATTATTTAAATGTTTTGTAGAAAGAAGTTATTTTTCAGGGAGAGGTAAAATTATAAGTGTTTCGAAAGATGGACTTAATGATCAATATACGTTTAAAACTAATCAATCTTCATCCTTATGGGATTCTAAAAATCAATGTAAACCTGCATTTTTTGCAGTTGTTGCTGTAGGTATAAACTATAATAAACTAGATTCATTAATAACTTACACTGACTCATTAAATGAGAATGAATATACTTCAAATTCATGGGCAGAATTAATGGACGCGGTTAATGTTGCTAAGAATGTAATGAGTAAAAATTATTCTGTTAATGAGTCTGCTGCAGATGCACTTGCTAATGCAAAGGTAAGACTTGATAATGCAATTAAAAATTTAGTAAAAATAACATCTGACATAAATAGCTATAATGCTAATTTATTCAAGTATTCACTTGAACAAAATTTCCCGAATCCATTCAATCCTTCAACAACTATTAATTATTCTATTGATGAACTATCCTTTGTAACTCTTAAAGTATATGATTTGCTTGGTAGAGAGATAAGCACATTAGTTAATGAAATTAAATATCCTGGTAATTATTCTGTAAAATTTAATGCAGAGAATCTATCAAGTGGTGTTTATATTTATCAGTTAACAAAAGGAAGTAATATTATTTCAAAAAAAATGATTATACAGAAATAAAACGTAGGTTAATATGTTAAGAAAAATATCCTGTATATTAAATTTATTTGCTTTTTTAATTCTTGTATTAAATGATATAAAAGCTCAAACAGTTTATGAAACAAAGATTAATTTAAAAAACACCAAGCAATTAATACAGGGTTTTGGAGCTGCAAATATTTTACCGTGGCGTCCTGATATGAAATCAAGTGAAATTAAAAAAGCTTTTGGAACGAATGATGGTGAACTTGGATTTACAATTTTAAGATTGAGAGTTCCCCCTAATCTAAATGAATTTGCAATGAATGTACCAACAGCGAAAGCAGCATATTCTATGGGGGTTAAAATTATTGCATCTCCCTGGTCCCCACCTGCCTACATGAAGTCAAATAATAATATTGTTGGAGGTAGATTATTAGAAGAATATTATGATGATTATGCAGCTCATCTTAAATCTTTTGCAGATTATATGGAAAGCAATGGAGTACCATTATATGCAATATCTGTTCAGAATGAACCAGATATTCAGGTAACTTATGAATCATGTGATTGGACTGCTGAAGAAATGAAAAAATTTATTAGAGAATATGCTCCTTCAATTGGAGTGAGAATTATAGCACCAGAATCTTATAATTTTAATAGAGCAATGTCGGACCCAATTTTAAATGATTCAATTGCAGCAGCAAATGTATCTATTATAGGTGGTCATATTTATGGCGGAGGCCTTGCATCCTACCCACTTGCAGAAGCAAAAGGTAAAGAAATTTGGATGACTGAACATCTTGATACAGATACAACCTGGTCAAAAGTATTGGCTACAGCTGTCGAAATGCATCAGGTGATGAACTACGGGATGAATGCTTACATCTGGTGGTACATTGTTAGGTATTATGGTCCAATTTTAGAAAATAGTGAAGTATCTAAAAGAGGCTATGTAATGTCTCAGTTTTCCAGATTTATTAGACCTGGTTATAAAAGATTGGAGGTAATAACCAATACAAGAGTTCGAACTTTTTTTGTAACTGCATATCGCAGTGACAATAAACTTGTTATTGTTGTTATTAACACAGGAGGGCCAATAGAACAAAAATTTATTTTGCAGAATGGGAGTGTTGATAAATTTACTCCGTATGTTACTACAAAAACAAAAAATTGTCAAAAAGGAGATGATATTAGCATTACTGATAGTAGTTTTACATTCAATTTTGAGGGAGAAAGTGTTACTACATTTGTATCAAATAATTTATTGGTTAGTGTGGAAAATCAAGAAAAATTACCTGTTGATTTTGAACTTTATCAAAATTACCCAAATCCTTTTAATCCAACTACAGTCATTAGTTATGAATTATCATCTTCTAATTACGTTTTATTGAAGGTATATGATATTATGGGAAGAGAAATTAGAACCCTGGTAAATGAATTTAAAGAACCTGGCAAATATGAAATTGAATTTAATGGAGTTGACTTATCTACAGGTGTTTATTTCTATAAATTACAAGTTGGTAATAAAAATAAAATAAAGAAGACGATTTTAATTAAATGATAAAAGACGATGCTTTGCATCGTCTTTTATTTGACATTGACACAATTAAGAACTTTGCTATTTTGGATGAAATTTAGAATAATTTTAACTGTTTCTTCTGCCACAGCATTCTGAGCTTGCTCAGTAGAAGCCCCAATATGATGTGTTACATATACATTTTCAAAATCCTGTAATTTGGAAGATACATTTCCGGATTTTTCTTCTGGTTCTCCTTTGAAAACATCAAGTCCTACGCGAAGATTTTTTTCTTTAATAGCTTTGATAAGAGCTTCTTCGTCTACTACATCAGCACGGGATGTGTTAATAAAAATTGCTCCATTTTTCATTAGTGCGAATAGTTTTTCATTGAATAAATTTTTAGTTTCTGCACTGGCAGGCAAATGAACTGAAATTATATCTGCAAATGGAAAAACATCTTCATAATTTGTAAATTCTTTCACTCCATCGTAATTAATTTTAATAATATCTTTTGCATAAACATTCATTCCAAAGGCTAGTGCACGTTTAGCAACTTCTTTACCAATATTGCCAAAACCAATGATTGCAAGAGTTTTACCAAATAAACCCTGTGCATTAGAATATTCGGCTTTATTCCATATACCCTTTTTAAAATCTAAAACATTATGAGGAATTCTTCTGTCTAATGAAATCATTAATCCAATAGTTAGTTCAGCTACAGCAATTGCATTTTTCCCCGGACAATTTGAAACAGCTACGCTTCTCCTATTTGCAGCTTGAATATCAATATTGTTGACTCCTGCACCTGCGCGAATAATTAGTTTAAGTTTTTCGCTCTTTTCAATTGTCTCTGAATTTACTACAGTTGACCTAACGACAATACAGTCAACTTCTTTTGCAGCCTCAGGCAAATCTTTTTCGCCAAGCATTGGATTATAAATGACATCAACATTATTTTGTTTAAGTTGATCAATATAGGTTTCAGGAAATTTGTCTGCGATTAATACTTTCATTTTCACCTCTTTATTTTAACATTGGAATTTTAATGCCGAATTTTTTTGCATTGTCGATAGCTTGTTTATAACCTGCATCTGCATGACGAACTATTCCCATTGCAGGGTCATAATTCAGTACCCTTTCAAGTCGAATTTCGGCTTCTTTAGTACCATCGGCCACAATTACCATTCCTGCATGTATTGATTTCCCAATACCAACACCTCCCCCATGATGAACTGAAACCCAGCTTGCACCACCAATTGTATTTAACAGTGCATTTAAAATAGGCCAATCTGCAATAATATCACTTCCATCAAGCATTCCTTCAGTTTCTCGATTTGGAGATGCAACTGAACCACAATCAAGATGATCTCGACCAATTACAATAGGTGCTTTAACTTTCCCTTCTGCTACAAGTTTATTAAAAATTTTTCCCATTTTAGCCCTTTCACCATAGCCTAACCAGCAAATTCTTGCTGGTAAACCCTGGAAGTGAACTTTTTGCTGGGCAAGTTTAATCCATCTAACTAAAGATTCATTTTTCGGGAATGCCTCTATAACAGCATTATCAGTCTCATAGATATCTTCAGGGTCGCCGCTTAATGCAACCCAACGAAAAGGTCCTTTGCCATCACAAAAAAGAGGTCTGATATATTCGGGAACAAATCCAGGAATGTCAAAAGCATTTTCAACACCATTTTCTCTGGCTTCGCCACGAATGTTATTCCCATAATCAAATGCTATGGAGCCTCGTTTTTGAAATTCGAGAATGGCTTTAACATGAACAACTATAGTTTTCTTTGCATGTTCAATATACTTTCTTGGATTATTTTTTCTTAAGTCGATTGCTTCTTCAAGACTCATTCCCATTGGAACATATCCATTCAGAGTATCGTGTGCAGAAGTTTGATCTGTTACAATATCAGGGATGATATTTTTTTCTAATATTTTTGGTAATACTTCTCCTGCGTTACCAATTAAACCAACAGAAATTGGTTGCTTATTATTTTTTGCGTTAAGAACAATTTTCAAGGCATTATCTAAATTATCCGTCATTATATCTAAATAACCTGTGTCAATCCTTTTCTTTATTCTTGAGGGGTCAACTTCTACTCCTAAAAATGCAGCTCCATTGATTGTTGCAGCAAGTGGTTGAGCTCCTCCCATTCCACCTAAACCAGATGTTAAGAGAAATCTACCTCTTAAATTACCATTAAAATATTTTTTTGCACACGCAGCAAAAGTTTCATAGGTACCCTGAAGTATTCCCTGTGTACCTATGTATATCCAGCTTCCTGCTGTCATCTGACCGTACATAGTTAATCCGAGAGCATCAAGCCTTCTAAACTCTTCCCAGTTTGCCCATGCAGGTACGAGCATAGCGTTTGAAATAATTACTCTTGGAGCATCTTGATGAGTTTTGAAAATTGCAACGGGTTTACCTGATTGAATAAGTAGAGTTTCGTCATTATCAAGATTTTTCAAAGAGTTGATAATGGTTTCATATGATTCCCAATTGCGAGCTGCTTTGCCAGAACCACCATAAACTATTAATTCATCAGGTTTTTCTGCAACATCAGGATCGAGGTTATTCATTAACATTCTCATAGCTGCTTCTTGAATCCAGCCTTTACATGTTAATGTGTTTCCGCGAGGGGCTTTAATATTTTTTGCAATCATATTTTAATCGTTGAAATGATTACTTAATAAATTTTTATATTGTGTATAAACAGATTTTAACAACCATCTCTTAAAGAATCCTGATTTTTTAATTCGCTTTTCCAAATGTTCAACATTTTCTTTAAGTCTGAAAACTAATTTTGTTTTTTCTTCCTTTGTGAATTTAACTTCATCAGTTGATTCATTTAGTTTATCGATGATTGAATTAAATGCACGAATATCTCCATAGAATTTTTCATCTGTGGTCATCTGTTTTAATAAAGTTTTACAGAATGTTTCAATCAGTTTCTTTTCATTCTTATCAAATTTAAAGGTATAATTCTTGAAAAGTTGTTTTGCCATAATTATTCTGTTTTTAGTGATAAAAGTTTTTCTCTCATTTTTTGAAAACCTGGTTTTATAACATTATAAATATAATGAAGTCTCTCTTTGTAAGGAATAAATGAAGATTTCATTGCATTAATATTTAGTTTTTCAATATCATCTAAATTTAAGCCGAACATTTCACTTGCAATATTATATTCTTTAGTTAAAGTTGTATTGCTCATCAATCTATCGTCGGTGTTAAGGAATACTCTGAATTTTTCTTTATAGAGTTTTATAAAAGGGTGATTTTCTAACTTGTCAACTGCACCTGTATGAACATTACTGAGTAAATTAATTTCGAGTGGTAATCTTGTATCTAAGATATATTGAGCTAATTCACCGAGTGCAATTACATTACCTTCTTTGTCAAAAACCATATCTTCTGTAAGACGTGTAGCATGTCCAATTCTATGGGCTCCACAAATTTGAATTGCTTGCCATATAGATTCTTTACCGAAGGATTCGCCTGCATGAATAGTGATATTAAAATTTTTTTGTTTTATGAATTGAAAAGCTTCAAGATGTTTTTTAGGAGGATAACCTCCTTCTTCTCCAGCAAGGTCAAAACCAACTACGCCATGTTTTCTGAAATTAACAGCAAGTTCAGCAATTTCAAGTGTATTTTTCATATTCCGCATTCCGCATAAAATTAATCCGTATCCCACTTCAAAATCTTGTTTCCCCTTTTCCAGTCCTTCAAGAACAGATGTTATAATATCTTCGTAGTAGAGTCCTTTTTGTGTATGAAAAACAGGGGCAAAGCGAGTTTCTATATAACAGACCCCATCATTTTTCATGTCTTCCATCATTTCATATGCAACACGAACTAAGGCTTCTTTGGTTTGCATTACTGCACAGGTATGTTCAAACCCTTTAAGATATTCTGTAAGATTTCCTTTGTTTGCCCCCTCGTGGAACCAATTTGCCAATTCTTCAGGATCTGTAGTAGGTAGATTATTATATTTAATATCTTTTGCTAATTCTATAATAGTTTGAGGTCTTAGTCCTCCGTCTAAATGGTCGTGCAAAAGTACTTTTGGTACATTTCTAATTATTTCATCAATTTTCATTTTTATTTCCTTTTAGATTCAAAAATATTCTTTTGAAGTTCTAAAATCAATTTTGAAGAAATGTTGTTTTGATTAAGATAATTTCGGTTAAATAACTTTATTAAGTTCTTTTTTTATTTGTAAGTTAATACATATTTTAGGACCAATAGAACAATTGTTTGTTGTTATTTTAAAAAATTGTAAGGAAAAATTTTTATGTCAATCACAAAAGAAGAAGCATTAAAATATCACAGTGAAGGAAGAAAAGGGAAAATTGAAGTAATCCCTACAAAACCGTGTTACACGGCAAGAGAATTATCTTTAGCCTACACACCAGGGGTAGCAGAACCATGCAGAGAAATTGAGAAAAACGATGAAGAAGTTTATAATTATACTGCAAAAGGAAATTTAGTAGCAGTGGTTTCAAATGGAACGGCAGTACTTGGTTTAGGAGATATTGGTCCACATGCAGGAAAACCTGTTATGGAAGGGAAAGGAATTTTATTTAAGAGATTTGCTGATATTGATGTTTTTGATATTGAGCTTAATACTCGGGATCCTAAAGAAGTTATTAGAACTATACAATTGTTAGAACCTACATTTGGTGGAGTTAATCTTGAAGATATCAAAGCTCCCGAATGTTTTGAGATTGAAGAAGAACTAATAAGGACAATGAATATTCCGGTATTTCATGATGATCAACATGGAACTGCTATAATCTCATGTGCTGCTCTGATTAATGCTGCAGAAATAGCAGGGAAAAAACTTTCTGATTTGAGAATTGTAGTTTCCGGTGCAGGAGCATCAGCTATTGCTTGTTGTAATATGTACATTTCTGCTGGAGTCAAAAGAGAAAATATTTCGATGTTTGATTCTAGAGGACATATTAATAAAAACAGAAATGATTTGAATAAATATAAAGAACAATTTGCACAGGATATTATTTTCAAAGATTTAGCTGATGCAATGAAAGGAGCAGATGTTTTTATTGGTTTGTCTAAAGGAAATATTGTAACGAAGGAAATGGTAAAGTCGATGGCAAAAAATCCTATTGTATTTGCAATGGCTAATCCAGACCCTGAGATTAGTTATGAAGAAGCAACAGCAGCAAGAAAAGATATTATAATGGCAACTGGGAGGAGTGATTATCCGAACCAGGTTAATAATGTACTTGGATTCCCTTTTATTTTTAGAGGGGCGCTTGATGTTCGTGCAAGAAAAATAAATGAAGAAATGAAAATGGCTGCAACAAAAGCTTTAGCCGAGTTAGCTCGTCAAAAAGTGCCAGAAGTTGTAATTAATGCTTATGGTGGGAAAGAATTTTACTTTGGTCCAGAATATATAATTCCAAAACCTTTTGATCCAAGAGTATTATGGTATGTTGCTCCTGCAGTTGCAAAAGCAGCTATGGAAACAGGAGTCGCAAGAAAGCCCATCAATAATTTGAATTCATATAAAGAACAGTTACAGGAAAGATTAGGTTTTTCAACAGAGATTGTACGTGTAATGGTTCACAAAGCCAGAAAAAATCCAAAGAGAATTGTTTATCCAGAAGGTGAAGAAGAAAAAATTATTCGTGCAGCACATTCTGTTTTTGATGAAAATATTGGATTGCCAATTCTTCTTGGTAACGAAGAACGAATTAGAAGTAAGATAAAAGAACTTGGTTACGACGAAAAGAACTTTGAAATAATTGATCCCGAAAAATCTCCAAAAGCAATTATCTATGCCCAGGAGTTTTATAAAAAAAGACAGAGAAAAGGAGTTACACAGAAAGATGCTATAAACATGATAAAGATCCCAAATTATTTTGGAGCTATGATGGTTGAATTAGGAGATGCAGATGCAATGCTAAGCGGTTTAACTTCACATTATCCTCAAACTATTAGACCAGCATTGCAATGTATTGGTGTTAAAGAAGGATTTAAAATTGTTTCTGGAATGTATATTGTGATAATAAAAAGAAAAATATTTTTCTTTGCTGATACAACAGTAAATGTTGAACCTACGGCTGAACAACTTGCTGAAATTGCAATCAATTCTGCAGAAACAGTAAAAATGTTTGATATTGTTCCTAAAATAGCTATGCTATCATTTAGTAATTTTGGAAGTGCACCATATCCTCAATCACAAAAAGTTGCTCAAGCTGTTCAAATAGTTAAATCTAAAAGACCCGACTTGATAATTGATGGAGAAATGCAAGCTGATACTGCAGTAGTTCCAGAAAAGCTTGAAACAGAATTCCCATTTTCAAACTTAAAAGGTGGAGCTAATCTTTTAATCTTTCCTAATCTTGATTCAGGTAATATAGCTTATAAATTACTGCAAAGATTAACTGATGCTATTGTTATTGGTCCTATTCTTGTTGGTATGAAAAAACCTGTCCATGTTATCCAAAAGGGGGATACAGAAAGAGATATAATTAATATGTCGGCTATTGCTGTAGTTGAAGCAGAAAATTCAAAATGATTTATTAATAATTGATTCAAAATAAGAGCGGATCATAATTGATTCGCTCTTATTTTATAAAATGAGTAAATAGAAATTATATTATTATTTGTTAACATTTTTATTTATCAATCTTTGTAAAAATTGTTAAAAAATATTTTATACATAAGTGCCAGCATATTAATTTTTTTTATTGGTTTAATATGTTACGGAATATTGCTGAATTTAAGAGAAATTGAGTTGATTGATGCACTTAATGAAAAAGGAATTCGTAAAGTCGTAAATCCATGGATTAGAATCGATAGAAGAAATTATAAACTTGAACTTTATAACGATAAAATACTTATAAAAACATATAAAGCAGTTTTTGGTAAAAATAATAGTCTTGTAAAAACATCTGCAGACGATTATGTTACTCCAATTGGAGATTATCTTATCTGTAGCATAGATACTAATTCTAAATATCACAAATTTTTGAAATTAAATTACCCAAACGAAAAAGATGCAGCCGAAGCATTAAAGAAAGGGTATATAACAGAAAAACAATGTAAGGAAATAATTGAAGCAATAGAAAAAAATGATTGTCCACCTCTTAACACTAAACTTGGTTCAAATATAGGTATTCATGGTATCGGGAAATATGATTTTATTTTTAGAAATTTACCATTTACATTTAACTGGACAAATGGTTCAATAGCAGTAAGTAACAAGAATATTGATGAAATTTATTCAGTTGTAAAAATTGGAACTCCCGTTAAGATTGTTTACTGACAAAATAATTATTTGACTATGAAATTATTTCTTACTTTTCTTACATTTTTTGTTATTTCATTACATGGGCAAACAGAAAATAAAATTGAACTTACCAAAATAGAGATTGTTGGTAATAAATCTTTTTCTTCATCCAAATTAGCAAACGTTATTATTTCAAAAGAATCTCCTAACTGGTTTATAAAATTTTTAAATAAATTTACTAGCTTTGGAGATCCACCTGCATATTTCGATTCGCTATTGATTTTATCGGATCTAAATGCACTAAAGCAATTTTATTTGTCAAACGGATTTTTTGAAGTTAAAGTAAATTCTGATTATAGTGTATCGTTTGATAAAAAGAATGCTATATTGAAGTTTTTTATTGATGAAGGGGAGCCAGCAAAATTTCATTCCTTTAATATCCATGGCTTAAATTCTTTACCAGATGAATTTCAAGAAAATTTATTTAATAAATTAAAAGTCGATACAACCCAGATATATAAAGATGAAATAGTAGATAATTATAAAAACTACATTATTAATTTTTTACGAGATAACGGTTATATGCTTGCTGAAAATGATAAACCGAAAATAATTGTTGATACAGTTAAAAATATTGTTGATGTGGAATTAAATTTTAAGCCAGGCAAAAGATATAAAATAGGTAAAATATTTACTTCCAGAACAGGACTTGGAAAAGATTTGGTAAATGATGATTTGTTAAAAGAAATAGTTGGAATCAAGGAAGGTCAATATTATAGCAATTATGATATACAGAGAGGTCAGATTAGATTATATAGAACAGAATTATTTACTTCATCTGTTGTTAATAGCATTATATCCGATACAGTAGGTAATATTGTACCATTAATTATAAGTGCAGATATTGGTATGCTGCATGAGCTGGCACCAGAACTTATTTTGAACAATGAAGATAATACTTTTAATCTTGGTATAGGTTTAGGTTTTACTAAAAAAAATTTTTTAGGAAATGCTAGAAAGCTTAAAATCAGTTCTTCTGCAGCAGCTCAAAATGTTTCAGAGTTTTTAAAAAATCCTTCTTTTGCTGATTCAACAATATTTGGTTATGGCGATGCTAGAATTAGCCTGGAGCAACCATTCCTGTTTGGAAAACCCATTAATACAAAATTCGAATCTTATATCACTACTCAAAAACGAAAACTCGAATATAATTCTTTATTGTACGGTGCTAAAATAAGTTTTGATTTTGAATTGCCAATTCATACCTACTTTAATTTATTTAATACATATATAAATGTTGAAAGAGCAGAATATACTTATAAAGATAAATATTTAATTAATCTTTTAACACATTATTATATACGATATAATTTTTCACAGAAAGATGCCGATTCAATATCGCGCAATTTTGTTTATAATGTTCTTGGTGGAGAACTCCCTACTGCAAGTACAAATGCAATACTTGGTATAAACCTCGGAGCTAATAAAACAAATGATATTTTCTTCCCAACAAGAGGCTATTCATTAAATTTATTATTCGAGGAAGCAAATTCTATCCCATATCTATTTTCAAAAATTTTAAAATCTGATTTTACAAGACCATTATATGTAAAATTATTATTTGCATTAACTAATTATTTACCAATTTATAGTTCACCTTTGAATTCTTTAGGAATAAAATTTAAAGTTGGACAAATTTTTACATTTCGGGGCGACAAATCCAGTATCCCACTGAATCAAAGATTTTATGCAGGTGGAAGTAATTCTGTACGAGGCTGGAATACAAGGCAGCTTGTACCAGCACAGGAGTTGCTGCCAATTGAAAATATAAATCAAATTTCATTGGAAGATCTTGAAGCGATACTAGAAAAAGGAGCTCCTACAGGTGGATTTTTTTTACTTGAAGGCTCGATGGAATCTCGGAATAGATTGTTTGGAAATTTTGGCTCTGTAATTTTTGTTGATTATGGAAATACCTGGAATGATTATAAAATAGTAAAACTCAATGAAATAGCAATTGCAGCAGGACTGGGCTTTAGATATTATTCTGATTTTGCTCCAATTCGGCTTGATTTAGGCATTAAAATTTATGACCCGAGGAATAAACAAAATATCCTGAATAAAAAATTTTTTAAAGATTTATTGCAGTTTCATATTGGTATTGGTGAAGCTTTTTAGATTAAATTCCTGAGAGCTTAATTTGGACTTTGTTGTTATTTATATTTTTAAGTAATTTTGTAGCTACTTTTTTGGAGTTTCAATGATTTCAAGCATGACAGGCTATGGAAAAGCTTTAATTCAAACAAATGATAAATCAGTTGAAGTAGAAATTAAAAGTTTGAATAATAGGTATCTTGAACTGTCATTACGCCTCCCAAAATTTCTATATAATAAAGAATTTGAAATTAGAGAAAAGATTAAGAATAGAATTAAAAGAGGTAAAATTTATCTTAATATTACGATTAAGAAAAATGGAATAGAAAATGAAGATTATATGGTTAATACTGATGCTGTTAAGTCCACATTAAAAATGTTAAAAGAAATTCGTAAAACTGCAGGATTAAAAGACAGAATTAAATTTTCAGATCTTATAGAATTTCATAATTTTTTTCTAATAAGTCCCGAAGAGGCAATAACAGAAGAGATGGAATTGATAGAAGAAGCATTAGATCAGGCAATCGATGAAATGGAAAAAATGCGTAAGGCTGAAGGTTTGGAACTTGAAAAAGATATAAGAAAAAGAATTAATTTGATTGAAAATTCTCTTAATCAAATTGAAAAAATAAAAGAAAAAAATCTTAAAGAATATTTTGAAAAATTCAAAGAAAGAGCTAAACAATTAGTTTCAAATTTTGTAGATGATCAACATAGATTAATGACAGAACTTGCACTACTATCTGAAAGATTTGATGTAACCGAAGAGTGTGTAAGATTGAGAAGTCATATAAAATTATTTTTAGAGACAATTGAAAATTCTGAGGATCCAGGGAGGAAATTAAATTTTATCTTGCAAGAAATGAATAGAGAAGCCAACACAATTAATAGCAAAACACTATCTGCAGAAATTTCGCATGCAGGAATTTTAATAAAAGAAGAAATTGAAAAAATAAGGGAACAAATACAAAACATTGAGTGAAAAGTGGCAGAACCAAAGTTATTTGTATTTTCAGCTCCAAGTGGTGCAGGAAAAACTACAATTATTAAAGATATTCTTAAAAATTTTCCTGAATTTAAATTTTCTGTATCTGCAACCACAAGAAAAAAAAGACCTGAAGAGATTAATGGTGTAGATTACTATTTTATATCAGAGGAAGAATTTAAGAGAAAAATTGACAATAATGAATTTGTTGAATGGGAAAAATTTTATGATAATTATTATGGTACATTAAAAAAAAGTATAGATGAAAATTTAAGTAAGGGTCATACAACAATTTTTGAAGTGGATGTAAAAGGAGCTCTTAATATAAAGAAAGTTTATCCCGAAGCAATATTAATATTTATTGCACCTCCGAGCGTTGAAGAACTAAAAAAAAGATTGAAACAAAGAAATACTGAAACCGAGGAAGATTTAAGAAAAAGAATTGAAAGAGCAGAATTAGAACTAAGTTTTAAAGATAAATTTGATTATGTAGTTGAAAATATTAATCTGAGTGAAGCAAAAGAAAGTGTAAAAAAAATAATAGAAAAAGAAATATCAAAAGGAGGTATAATATGCCATTAAAACCAGTTGATTTACGCAAGATCAAAGAAAGAGTTCCTAATCTTTACGAAGCGGTTGTTGTAGCAGCACGTAATGCACGTAAAATTAATGATGAATGGAAATTAGAATACAATACATTGTTAAGTTCCATAATCTCCAGCGATGACGACGAATATGAAGATAAAGAAAATCCGGAACAATTTAAATTATCACTCGAATTCGAAAAACGAGAAAAACCACATTTTAAAGCACTGAATGAATTAATTGAAAAAGGAATAGAATACAGATACAAATCTTAAACTTATTAATCAGCTTTTTAGATTTCAATTTTAAATAAATCTAAAAAGCTGATTTTTTTTAAATCACTTCTTAATCTCAAATCTCTTTGTAAAATTTTTCTTAAATTCATTTTTGTATTTAATATTTTTTGGCAAATGAATTGAATAAAGAAATTAAAAAACAACTTATAGAAGCATTAAAAATCCAAATGGAAACTTTTGGAGATGAGTTGTATGTCTCAAAGGATGCTATAGATTATCAAAATGATTTATTACAACTTCAAAAGCTACCATCAGTTTCCGAAAAAGTAGAAATTCATCTCAATGATAATCTATTTAAGGAAGAATTTTATAATGCAAATAGCCTTGAAGAACTTGATTCAATGATAAACCAATGTCAGAAGTGTTCTCTTGGTAAGACGAGAACAAAATTTGTATTTGGTGTTGGGAATCCTAATGCTCATGCAATGCTAATTGGTGAAGCACCGGGAGCAGATGAAGATCTTCAGGGCGAACCATTTGTTGGAAGAGCGGGTAAATTATTAAATGACATTTTGAAAGCAATTAATCTTTCAAGAGAAGATGTATATATAGCAAACATTTTGAAATGTCGTCCACCTGGTAATCGTGACCCAATGCCATCAGAAATGGAAACATGCATTCCTTATTTACATAAGCAGATTGAATTAATTAAACCCAAAATAATACTGTGTCTTGGAAGAATTGCAGCTAATGGTTTATTAAACAAAAAATTATCCTTAACTTCACTAAGAGAAAATATTTATGAATTTAATGGAATAAAAGTGCTTGTTACATATCATCCTGCAGCATTACTAAGAAATCCACAATGGAAACGAGGCTGCTGGGAAGATGTAAAAAGATTCAAGAAATTATATGATGAATTATTAGAAAAATAATATGGCTAAAAAAGAAAACATTGAAATAGAAAAATTAAGGACAGCAATTAAAGAACCGCCAAAAGCAGTAGATGTTGAAATGGCAGTATTAGGAGCAATGCTTATAGAAAGCACAGCTGTACCTAAGGCAATAGAAATTCTTAAACCTGAAGCGTTCTACGACAAAAGAAACAGATTAATTTTTGAAGCAATTTGTTCTTTATACGAAGTTGATGAACCAATTGATACAGTTTCTGTATATGAAGAACTTAAAAAATCTGGCAAAGCAGAAGAAGCAGGAGGAGCAACTTATTTAAGTAAACTTGCTCAGGATATTTCTTCAGCTGCTAACGTTGAATTCCATTCAAGAATAGTACTCGAAAAATGGATTCTTAGGCAATTAATTACTTCCTCTATCGAAATTGCTAACCTTGCTTATGAAGGCAGAGAAGATGTGTTTGATATACTTGACGAAGCTGAATCTAAAATATTCCTGATTTCTGAAGAAGGAATAAAAGAATCATTTAAACCAATGGAAAAAGCTGTAAAGGAAGCACTCGAATTAATCGAAGCAATCCATTCAAAGAAAATATCTACATTTTCGGTTCCGTCTGGTTTTTACGAATTAGACGATTTACTTGGTGGCTTTCAAAGATCGGATTTAATTATTATTGCAGCAAGACCATCAATGGGTAAAACTGCATTTGCTCTGTCTGCAGCAAGGAATGCAGCTATTGATTATGAGATACCAATTGGCATATTTTCTCTTGAAATGTCAACCATTCAACTTGCAACAAGATTAATTTCTGCCGAAGCAAAAATAAATGCTCATAGTGTTAGAACTGGAAAGTTTCGAGCTGAAGAAGGAGCAAAAATAAGTAGAACAGTTTATAAATTAAGTAAAGCTCCGATTTATATTGACGATACTCCGGCAATATCAATTCTTGAACTTAGAGCAAAAGCACGAAGACTTAAAAATGAAAAAAATATTGGGATGATAATTGTTGATTATTTACAACTTGTAAATCCTTCTTCAACAATGGAAAGCCGTGAAAGAGAAATATCAACTATTTCACGATCACTTAAAAGTTTAGCAAAAGAATTGAATATCCCTGTAATTGCATTATCACAATTAAATCGAGCAGTAGAACAAAGATCAGATAAAAAACCAATGCTTTCTGATCTAAGAGAATCAGGTTCTATTGAACAGGATGCAGATGTTGTCATTTTCCTATATAGACCAGAAGTTTATGGAATAACCACATATACTACCGGTGATATGGCAGGTACTTCAACTGAAGGTATTGCAGAAGTAATTGTTGGTAAACAAAGAAATGGACCAGTTGGAGAAATTAAATTAAGATTTATAAAAGATTATGCAAGGTTTGAAAATCTCGAAAGATTTAGACAACAACTCCCAGCTGGTGAAGAAAATGTAAAAGCGTTAGAAGAACCTCCATTTTAATTGTTTTATTATGCTAATAAAAAATTGTTTGCAAAATCAAATTTTTTTTCTTGCTTTAATTATTAAATTTTATTGTTCTACAATTGTAACTTCTCAAGTAGTCTACACACAAAAAGATGTTGAGATTTGCAACTCTGCATTTAATATAGCAATCGAAAAAAATCTATCACAGAAACCCATTAACGAAATAATTACACAAATAGCCAAGCACTTCATTGGTACTGATTATCAAGCACATACTCTCGATAAAATCGAAGAAGAAAAATTAATAATTAACTTAACAGGAATGGATTGTTATACATTTCTTGAAAGTGCAATAGTATTTGCAAGATGTATTAAACAAGGTAAAATGAATTTTCATGATTATATAAGAGAATTAGAAAACATACGCTATCGTAATGGCAAATTAATTGATTATACTTCACGCCTGCATTATTTCTCTGATTGGATTTATGATTTGAATAAAAGAAAAATTGGAGAAGATATAACAAAAAAAATAGGGGGTATCCCCTACAGAAAAAAGATTAATTTTATGAGTACTCACCTGGAATCTTATCCTAAATTGAAAAATAAAAAATTTCTAACTAAAATTATAGAAATAGAGAAAAACATAACTTCTCGTAGTTACTATTTTATTCCACAGCATGAAATAGAAAAAGTGGAAGATAAGATAAAAGAAGGAGATATTATCGGAATCACTACAAATATTGAAGGATTAGATATTTCACATACTGGTATTGCTGTTAGAGGAGAAGATGGAAGAGTCTATCTTTTGCATGCTCCTAATATTGGTAACAAAGTTCAAATCACTGAAAAACCTCTTGCAGAATATGTGAAGTTAAATAAAAAGCAAACCGGTATTGTGATTTTGAGAATATTAGAAATTCGGTAAGCTTGTTATACATTATTTTTTAATTAGACTTAATAGAACTTTAATATTTTCTATGTCTTCTTTTTGATCTTTTCCTTTTGGTGTTTCGAGAATTTTTGGTACTCTTTCTAATTTTTTATCATTCATTATATTTGCAAAGCCATCCAAACCAATAAATCCTTTGCCAATGTGTTCGTGCCTATCAATTTTAGAACCGCACTCTTTTTTACTGTCATTCATGTGTATACATTGTAATCTATCAAGACCAATTATATCATCAAACTCTTTAATTACTTTTTTATATTCTACTTCATCCTTTATATTATAACCGGCTGCAAATATGTGGCAGGTATCTATGCATACTGTTATTCTGTCTTTTTCTTCTACCATGTCTATTATTTTTCTTAGTTGTTCAAAAGTATAACCGAGTGCAGTACCCTGTCCAGCAGTAGTTTCAAGCATACTTTTTACTTTAAATCCTTTTGTTTTTTGATGTATATAATTGAGTGATTCTGCAATTAATTTTAAACCATCTTCTTCTCCTAAACCACCATGTGCACCAGGATGAAAATTGAGATGAGGTATTCCCAGGTGTTCGCATCTTTCAAGTTCTTTAATAAAAGCAGCTCTTGATTTTGTTAATCCCTGTGGATCTTTTGAGCATAGATTTATTAAGTATGAATCGTGCGAAACAACAAATTTAATGTGTGAGTTTTTAAGCTTTTTCTTAAAAGTATTTATTTCCTCTTCTGTAAGGTCTTTTGCAAAATATTGATTATTATTTTTTGTAAATATTTGAATAGCTGTGAATCCCAAATATTCTGCAATATCTATTGCCGAAGAAGGTCCATTAATTAGAAATGTATGTGCTCCTAATAAATGTTTCATAGTTTTTCCTTTCTAAAGTTTATAGAAAATTTATATATTAAAATAAATGTTATTAATCAAAATTAATATTATAAATCTAACAAAGGAATTATTGAATGAGAATATTTATAACAGGTGGAAGTGGGCTTCTGGGTCAATATCTGAATAAAACACTGAACAATAATCATACTATATTAACTCAATATTATGAACACGTTGGAAATTGTAATCAGTTCAATTCAGTGCAATTATCTTTAATTGATTTTAATAAACTTGAAAATGTATTATCAGATTTCAAACCAGATGTAGTTATTCATACCGGTGCAATTTCGAGTGCACAAATAGCAGAAAAATACTCACATTCGTATGTGTATGATGTAAATGTAAATGCTACAAGAAAAATTGCCGAGATTTGTGATAAACTTAATTCAAAGTTAATTTACACATCTACGGATTTAGTATATGCAGGATACAGAGGCTCTCTACTAAATGAATCATCGAAACTAATTCCAATTTCTTTTTATGCCGAATCAAAACTTATGGGTGAGGTTAAAATTCAAGAAACATTTGATAATTATATTATTTTACGTATGGCATTACTAATTGGATTTGGTTTGAATCATTCTAGTTGTTTTTTTCAGACGATTTATAATAATCTAAAATTAAATAAACCTATAAAGTTATTTACAAACCAATATCGCTCACCACTGGAATTAAATGATGCAGCAAGAATGATAAATGAATTAATAGAAAAAGAGGTTGCAGGCGAAATAATTAATTTTGGTGGAAATCAAAGATTGTCCAGATTTGAACTTGGTGAAATAATATGTGAAGAAGGGGGATTTGATAAGAAACTTTTGATTAAAACTACTATGGAAGAAGAAAATTATCCATATATAATTCATGATGTTTCTTTGAATATAGATAAATTAATTTCATATGGAATTCAACCAGAAAATATAAGAGAATCAGCAATAAAGATTGTGAATAGTTTTTAAAAAGATTTTTAAATTTCTGTTCTAATTATTATTATGAGTTAATTTTCATGTCTTCAAATTTTTTCTTTAATAGTTCATTTACTATTTGAGGATTAGCTTTACCTTTGGTTTCACGCATTATTTGGCCAATAAAATATCCCCATACTTTATCTTTGCCGCTTAAATATTCTTCAACCTGTTTTCGGTTTTGGGCTAAAATTTTGTTAATAACATTTTCAATTTCAGTGGAATCTGTAATCTGGATCAAATTTTTTTCTTGAACAATTTCTTCAGGATTTTTATTTGTTTTCAGCATTTCCGGAAATATCTCTTTGGCAATTTTACCGCTTATTATATTTTTATTAATTAATTCTATAAGTTTCCCGAGATTTTCAGGACTTATAGGGAATTCATTAATAGAAATTTTTTCTTCATTCACTACTTTTAAGACCTCAGTCATTACCCAATTGCTTGCAGATTTATAATCGTTTGTTACCGTTAAAATTTTTTCATAATAATCGGCAAGTTCTTTTGATGATGTTAATATTTCAGCATCATATTTAGGGAGATTATACTGTTGAATAAATTTTTCTTTTCTTTTATCAGGCAATTCAGGCATTGTTGAGAGTATTTGTTTTTTCCATTCTTCTGAAACAATAACTGGCATCAAATCTGGTTCCGGGAAATATCTATAATCATGAGCTTCTTCTTTACTACGCATGGGATATGCAATATTTGCATCAGCATCCCATAATAATGTTTCCTGGGTAATTTCTTTTCCATCCTCAAGTAAATCAATCTGTCGTTCTATTTCATATTGTAATGCTTTTTCTACATTTCTGAATGAATTCATGTTTTTAACTTCAGTTTTAGTCCCAAATTTTGTTTCCCCCTTAAGTCTAACAGAAACATTAGCATCGCATCTTAAGGAGCCTTCTTCCATATTGCCATCACATATGTTTAAGTATGTTAGTATTTGTTTTAATTTAGTTAAATAAAGATATGCTTCTTCAGGTGTTCTTATATCCGGTTCACTAACAATCTCGATTAATGGGGTCCCTGTTCTGTTTAAATCGATTAGAGTTTCATATCCCTGATCGTGAATGGATTTACCTGCATCTTCTTCCATATGAATTCTTTTTATTCTAATATCTTTTCTTGTCCCGTCTTTTAATTCAATTGTAATTTTTCCATGTTCACATATAGGTTCTTCGTATTGAGATATCTGATAATTCTTTGGTAAGTCAGGATAAAAGTAATGTTTGCGTGCGAAGATTGATTTATTGTTAATTTTGCAATTAGTTGCCAATCCCATTAAGACAGCAAATTCAACTACCTTTTTATTCAACACAGGAAGTACGCCTGGATGTCCAAGGCAAACAGGGCAAACATTTGTATTCGGGGCTGCACCAAATTTAGTAGAACAGCCACAAAATATTTTTGTATCTGTGAGTAATTGTGCATGAACTTCAAGACCAATCACCGCTTCATATTTAGGATTCATAACAAATTTAATTTTTGTTTTACGAATATAATTATTTCATAGAAGATTTTTTGTTAATACTTTAATAAAATTATTATTTTAAAAATATTATTAACAAATTTACTTTAATAAAAATTATATTCATATTTATAGTTAATTATTTATAGAGGCAATAATGTTTCTTGATATACTGGTTTTTGCAGCTCATCCAGATGATGCAGAACTTGCAATGGGAGGTACTATTGCAAAATTAACTAAAGCTGGTCTAAAAATAGGAATAATAGATTTAACAAAAGGTGAACTTGGTACAAGAGGAACTCCAGAAATAAGATTAACAGAAGCCCAGAATGCATCTGAAATCTTAAAGATTACCCATCGAGAAAATCTTGGATTTAAGGATGGGACTATTAAAGTAAATGATGTTTATTTAATAAAGGTAATTTCAAGAATTAGAAAATACCAGCCTCAAATAATTTTTGCACCATATTTTAATGATAGGCATCCTGATCATGTTGGATGCGGGTTATTAATAAAAGAAGCAATGTTTTTTAGTGGACTAACTAAAATTGTTACAGAAGAAAAAGGAATTATTCAAAATCCTTACAGAGCAAAAAAATTATTTTATTATATGCAGACCTATGAATTTAAACCAAGTTTTATTATAGATATAAGTGATACATTCGATATTAAAATGAGGGCAATAAAAGCATACGAATCACAATTTCATAATCCAAATAGCACTGAACCTGAAACATTCATAAGTCAACCAAAATTTTTAAAATTTATAGAAAGTAGAGCAAAAGTATATGGTTTTAAAATTGGGAAAGACTATGGAGAACCATTCTTTTGCGAAGAAGAAATTGAATATGATTTAACATATTTAATCAAGTATGGAGATACAAAATGAAAATAGCTTTTATTGGTACCGGTTTAATGGGCGAACCAATGGCGCTTCGCTTGTCAAAGGCTAATTACAATTTATTTGTATTCAATAGAACTATTTCTAAAACAGAAAGATTAAAAAAGCATCAAGCAAAAATTTTTACTTCAGCTGAAGAAGCTACTAGAGAACCTCAAATAATTATTACAATGTTGACTGACTATAATGCTATTGTTGAGGTTCTATTTAAAAATAAAATTAATTTCAAAGGAAAAACATTAATTCAGATGAGCACTATATCTCCGTATGAAAGCTTGCTGATTAAAGAAAGATTAGAAGAAGCAGGTGGTGAATATATCGAAGCCCCAGTTTTAGGAAGTGTTCAACAAGCTGAAACAGGTGAATTAATTGTAATGACTGGATGCGATATCGAAAGCTTAAACAAGTATAAAAAGATACTAAAAAATTTTGGTCAAATGGTTTTTCATATTGGTGAAGTTGGGAAAGCATCTGCATTAAAATTAGCATTGAATCAATTAATACCTACATTGTTATCGTCATTTGCAATGTCGATTGCTTATGTAATTAATAAAGGAATTGATGTAAATACTTTTATGGAGATACTTAGAAGAAGTGCTCTTTATGCTCCTACATTCGATAAAAAATTACCTAATATGTTAAAGAGAGATTTTGAAAAAGCAAATTTCCCATTAAAACATATGTTGAAAGATATAAATTTAATCTTACAAGAATTTCAAAATTGTAATATCAATACAAGTATTATTGAAACTGTGAAAAATATTTTAGTTAACGGAATAAATTCTAATTTATCTGAAAAAGATTACTCGGCTTTATATAATATTATTCATCCTTTAAAATAATTCTTTAATGAATAAGAAATCGATTGTAAAATTAATATGGATTTTTGTTAGTATAGTTTTTGCAATTATATCGTATTTATTATTTGATTTTGGAAAAGACTACCAAAATGCAGAAGTTGTAGCAGTAATCGCAATTTTAATGTCAATATTGTGGATTTCCGAAGCAATTCCACTTGCAGTAACCTCACTAATACCATTAATCTTATTTCCCCTTACATCAACAATATCAGCTGGAGAAATTTCTCAGGCTTATATAAATTCAACAATTTTTTTGTTCCTTGGAGGATTTATTATTGCAATTGCAATGGAGAGATGGAATTTGCATAAGAGAATTGCAATAAACGTTATAAATGTAGTTGGATTATCTCCAGCTAAGTTAATTTTTGGATTCATATTATCTGCCTCATTTATATCTATGTGGATTTCAAATACTGCTACTGCAGTAATGCTTTTACCAATTGGTTTGGCTGTAGTAAATAAAATAGAAGAAGAAATTGGGAAAGATAAGGTTTCGAAGTTTGCAATAGCATTAATGCTTGGTATTGCTTATTCATGTTCCATAGGAGGAATTACAACTCCAATTGGGACACCACCCAACTTGGTTTTCCAGAGAATTTATAAATTATATTTCCCGAATAATACTGAAATTTACTTTGGCGACTGGATGAAGTTTGCTCTACCAATAACAATTTCTATGTTAATATTTATCTGGCTATTGTTAACACGAATTCTATTCAAAGTTGATTCAGATATTATAATTAGTTCTGATATAATTAAATATGAAAAAAGTAAAATCGGTAGAATTAGTTATGAAGAAAAAATTGTTTTGATAGTTTTTATTTTAACTTCATTATTATGGATATTTAGAGCAGATTTGGATTTGGGATTTTTTACTGTGCCCGGCTGGTCAAAATTATTTTTTAAATCAGAATTTATTGATGATGGTACTGTTGCTATAATAATGGCAACTTTATTATTTATTTTACCTGTAAAGAATAAAGATAGTGATTATAGTTTTATCTTGGATCATACAGCAATAAGTAAAATTCCATGGGATGTAATTTTGCTGTTTGGAGGAGGTTTTGCACTTGCTGAAGGATTTGTAGATAGCAAACTATCTGAGCTGATCGGGAAACAATTTATTACATTAAAAAATGTCGATATAATTTATCTGATAGCTGCCATATGTTTTGTTCTGACATTTTTAACTGAATTGACTTCTAACACAGCTACAGCTCAAATACTTTTACCAATATTAGCTGCACTTTCAAAAGAGCTTCAAATAAATCCATTAATATTTATGATCCCAGCCACAATTTCTTCCTCTTTTGCATTCATGTTGCCTGTCGCTACACCACCAAATGCAATAGTTTTTAGTAGCCGTAGACTAAAAATTATTGATATGGCAAAAACTGGAATAATTATTAATATTGTTGGAATCATTGTTGTAACTTTTTTTGTGTGGTTATTTTTTGTTTAATGTTTGAAACCAAAAATTTGTTTAGGAATCAAATTAATTAAAAAAAAGGAGTATTTATGAGTTATTACATTTCAAAAAAAGTTAATTACTCATTTGATGAGGCAATAGCAAGAATATTTGAAGAATTGAAAAAAGAGGGTTTTGGTGTTCTGACTGAAATCGATGTAAAAGAGACATTGAAGAAAAAACTTGATGTGGATTTCAGAAAATATAAAATATTTGGTGCATGCAATCCCCCTTTAGCATATAAAGCTTTATTAAAAGAAGAAAACATTGGTGTTTTGCTCCCCTGCAATGTTATAGTTCAAGAAAATGAAAATGGGAATGTTCAGATAAGCACAATAAATCCAATGGAGACAATGAAAGCAGTTGGAAATAAAGAGTTAGAAGAAGTGGCAAATGAAGTATCGAATAAATTGAAAAATATTATTGAAAGATTATAGTATCCTGAATGGGATTTAATAATTATATTACTTAAATTAATTTAATTGTTTCTGAATGTAGGAAATTCTTTCTTTTATAAATATTTTTATTTTTTCTGTTTCATAATCAAGATTATAGTTATTACTCTTAATCCATCTATCTTCATAATACGGAATTGATATTAACGACTTTAAAGAATCGATTTTGGGAAATAAGTAACTTTCATTAAAAGTATTTTTCAATAATTGATTGTAGTATTTTTTATACATGCTCCTATATTTAGTATGTTTCAGTAATTTTTTAATAAGGTAGTTATTACCCGGAAATTCAGTTAAATTATATTCCATAGTAAAAGTTCTATCTATGTCCCAGGGTACAATTTCATATTTCCCATTACTTTTCAATAAATAAAAGTTATGAACAACACCGTCCCAGTTGCATGTTAAAATAGTAGCTGCCCAGTATTGTAGATACTTTTCAACATCAAATACTTTTTCAATTTCATTAAAGAATTGTGTTGAATCGCTTGAAGTAATACTGATTAGTTTCGAGAGGGTATAATAATTTTTATCATCGGGATATTCTTTTTCAAAACCATATTCTAATCCCTTGAGTAAATCAAAATGAAATTGTGCTCTCCCGTTTATCGCTTTATATATTTCTTCTGGCCTTATTGACCTTTTTATAAAGAAGTTATTATTAATTAGTTCAATAGCATAATAAAGGCCTTCTAAGTTATTATTGATATATAGAATTATTGGTTTTATGTCAAACATATGTAAGTTGGTTGATTTAAATATTTCATTTGCCAGAATTGCTCTGATCATTGAAGGGTCGGTTGCCTGTGCACTCAGTATTATTTTTTCGGTATATGTATCAGGTACAACTTTATATTCAATTTCATAATTTTTTTTAAAATTTCCTCTTGAACTATAACCTTGATACCTTATTCTGGCAGTATATTCTTTATTTTCTATAAAAAGAGAGCAATTTACTTTTAAGTTTGAGAATATATTTTTTTTAAGCAAACCATAGTCTTCTTCATTAATATGAATATGATATTTAGATAAATTAGAATTGTTGAATAGCTCTGGCTCTGTAATTATATCGCAGGATGTAATAAAAAATAAAATTAATAAAAAATAGAATATTTTTTTTACCATCTTATTTGTAACTGCATAATAATATTACTATCGGCTAACGATCTTTTATTTTTATTATATTCGTTATTGCTTAAAATTAGATCACCATTAAACATTACACGGATATTATTATTAAAGTATAAATTTAGCCCGATTAAAATTTCAATTTTATTTACATCAGAATTTTCGATATTATTTATTAGAAAAGAAGATAAGATTAGAGGTTCTATATAAGTTATAAAAAAGTTTTTCAAATAATATTTATTATTTATGATGGTTCTTACTCCAGCAAAGTAAATATTATATTTTTCGTTGCATACTCTTGAATAGTAAGTTTCAATTGGATTAAGTCCATAAAAAAATTCAACTTCATTATAAAAATATTTCAGGGAATCTTTAAATCCAGCATTAATTGCAAATGAATTAGGGATTGGTTCATCTTTTCTATGGATGTATTGAAAATTGAAGAAAACTGTATTTAACCCAACTAATTTATTTTTATGCCCTTTTAATAAAAATGTGAAATTATGTGATTCATTATAGTGCAGACCACTGCATAAAGAGCTACGATTATCCTCATAATTAATATGAATCCCCGGTTCTCGATTTACATAACCGGCAGGTTCAAGAAATCTATTAATCATTGATCTTTTTATGGTGTGTAGTTTTTCACGAGAAAACCATTCTTCAAAACCAAATTTTTTTTTAATATCACCAACGTCAATAGAAACGAAGTTGCTTATATTTATTGAGGCAGATGCTTCGTATAATTCAACATTTCTATATTTTGAATTAGCCCTTGTGTCAATTTCAATCTTTGTATTTTCATCAAGCTGTATGTTGAATTCAAGTTTAGTTGTATAAAAGCTTCTTACATAGATATCATTGTATTCCCCCTTTAACACTAGTTCAAAAAAACCATCATACTTTATTTTTTTTTGAGCTAATGCAACTGAATAAATTGAATATAATATTGTTATTGTTAATAATATTTTTTTAAGCATTTTTAAACTCCAGTAGGACAAAATAATTTTTTAATTCAGCAAATAAGTACTTAACAAAATCTTTTATGGGTGTATTTTTCTTTAGTGTGATTTTGTATTCAATTATAAGTTTACATTCTTTTTCATATTTCATGTTCTCAATATCCCAGTTGATAACTGATTGATTTAGATAATTCTCTATTAAAGTTCTCCCTTCATACGAACTGAGATTAATTCGAAGAATATATGAATCATTATTTACTGAATTTTTTATAAGATTTAATTTTTGAAAAACGATGATGAATGTACTAATAAAAATAGTTGATATTATTGCAATTGCATAATATTTAAATCCACATGCTACCCCAATTGCCATTACGAAAAGAATATAAGTAGTATCTTCTGGATTTTTTAATGTTGTACGAAACCTTATTATTGAAACAGCTCCAATCAAACCAAAAGCACCAGCAAGATTATTACCAATAACTAACATTATAGAGCATACTACTATGCTAATAAATATCAATGTAAATAAAAATGTATTATTTGAATTAGGTTTGATATTAGAATATACAATAGCAGCTAATAATGATAAGACTAATGTTATTGATAAACTTAATAGAGTTTCTTTAACTTCGAACCTTAGTAATTCGAAATAATTAGTTGGTAATAAACTATTCATTTTTTCTTTCCCTCAAAAAAATTTTATTATTACTACCTCAAGTTTTTCTTGAGGTAGTAATGTTTTATATCATTTTTTCTATATCCCACACAAATGCATGAATACCCTGCTCTTCTGCATCTTTGTTAATTTCATTTATCTTATCCAGTAAAGGATCAACTAATTCATCTTTAATAATCGTTAAAACAACGGCATTTTGACTTGGCCATATATGTGTTCCTAAATGTGGTTCCCCCTTTTCACTCCCCTGACCATGGACATTCAGGAATCTTGTAAATCCTCTTATATTAAGACTTTGAAGTGCTTCGTCTACTTCTTCTGTAATACCATGATTATAGACTATCATTACTGCTTTCATATTATTACCTCATTAATCAATTTCTTTTTTCTGTTTAATTCTTGTTTCAAAGATGGAATAAAGAACAGGAACAATTACCAGAGTAATTACAGTTGAAAAGAAAAGACCACCAATTGTTGAAATTCCAAGTGGTTGCCATGTTTCAGAACCTTCACCGCGACTAATAGCCAGCGGAATTAAACCAAGTAATGTAGTTAAAGCGGTCATCAATACAGGTCGTAACCTATTTCTGCCTGCATAGATAATAGCTTCTTTTAATTCATATCCACGTGCTCTTGTAATATTTGTGTAATCAATAAGAACTATAGCATTTTTGACAACGATCCCTACTAACATTATGCTTCCCAAAAATGCTATAACACTGAAAGGTGTTCCTGTAATAAACAGTGCTATAAATACACCAGAAAATGCAAATGGGACAGAGAACATAACAATAAAAGGATCTAATAAAGATTCAAATTGTGAAGCCATTACAATATAGACTAATAAAATACTTAAAATTAGTAGGAGGGATAAGTCTTTAAATGTGCTTGATTGTTGCTCAATTTGTCCAGAATATTCTATTGATGTATTCTCAGGTAATTGTAATGTATTTACAAATTTTTTTATATCATTAGTAACTTCTCCTAATGAACGTCCTTCAACATCTGATAAAACTGCAACCACACGTTCTTGTCCTTTACGTTTGATTTCAGGTGGGGAATATTGTTGTACTACTTTTCCGATATCTTTTAGCTTTACAGTCGTTCCTGTTAAAGTTTTGATAGGAAGGTTTTCAATATCAGTTAAAGAGTTTTTCTTTTCTGGAGGTAAGCTTATAAAAATATCATATTCATCCCCAAGTTCACGGTATGTAGTGGCAGTTAATCCATAATAATAACTTCTGAGTGTAGAAGCAACAAGAGCTGTATTTAAGTTATTCAATGCCATTTTATCTCTTTGAAGAGTAATTTGTAATTCTGGCCTGGGATCGCCAATATCAATTCTAACGTCTCTAGTACCACTGAGATTTGTCATATAGTCTTTAATTTTAGTTGCAACTTGATAAGATTTTTCTAAATCGGGACCGATAATATCTACTTCAATTGGAGCTCCTGATGCTCCCGTTAGCATTGCCATATTGCCTGTTGTATTAATTGTAAAGCTTTTAATTCCTGGAATTGATTTTAATTTTTCTCTGAGTAGATCAGCCATTTCGAAGATAGTCCTGTTTCGATTTTCTTTGCTAACTGTTCTAACCTGTATTGATGAAACATTTGTTGCTTCTCTTTGACCAAATAATATAGCTGAAAACCCTTGATCGTTAACGCCTGAACGACCCGCAATAAATTCTATTTCAGGAAAATCTTTTTTTATTATGTTTTCAACTTTTTTGACGTATTCAATAGTTTCTTCCAAACGAATGCCTGGTTGAAGTTCTAAAGTCATTTGAAAATTACCTGAATCAGAACGTGGGAAAAATTCTGTACCTACAACTGTAATCAAAGCAATTGAACCAATAAAAATTATTGTTCCACTTACAATTACAGTCTTTTTATGATTTAATGCCCATTCTAAAACCGAAGTATAAAATAAATCAATTTTATCGAATGCATTTGCTAAGTAATCGTCAATTTTCTTAAGCAAAGGATTGTTAATTGGTTTTTCTTCTTTTCGAGACCTTAATAATTTTGAAGATAGCATTGGTATTAATGTTAAAGCAGCTAATAATGAAACTAATATCATTACTGTAACTAAAAATCCAAGTTGATTAAATAAGATTCCTGCAAGTCCAGATATGAACACAAGAGGGAAAAATACAGCAACGATAGTTAAGGTAGAAGCAGTTACAGCTAAACCAACTTCTGTAGAACCGAAAATAGCCGCTTCTCGTGGTCTAGCTCCTCTTTCTGTATGCCTGGAGATATTCTCAAGTATAACTATTGCATCATCTACGACCATTCCAACAGCAATTGATAAAGAAGAAAGTGAAATAATATTTATTGTATTTCCTGTGAAGTATAAGTAAATAAAAGCACCAATGAGAGAAACAGGTAGTGTAACTAAAATAATTAAAGTGGCTCTCCATTTCCTCAAGAATAATAGGATTACAATTGAAACAAATACAGCTCCTAAAATTACTGCCTCTGCGAGATTTTTAATTGAATTGACAATATATTGTGATGTGTCAACTATTATATCAATTTTAACATCAGTAGGTAGATTTTTTTTAATTTGTTCTAATTTTGCTTTTACATTTCTTGCAACTTCTACAGTGTTTGCACCAGATTGTTTTTGAACTATTATTTGTAAACCACGACTGCCATTAATTCTTACATTAATTGTTCTATCTTTCAAACTATCAATTACATTAGCAATATCTTTTAAATATACAATTCTACCATTTTGTTGAGTTACAACTAGGTTTTTGATTTCGTTTACATTTGAAAATTCGCCGGGTACCCTGAGATTATATTCCATAGTGCCCATTTTTATAGTTCCCGAAGGAATGTTTACATTTTCAGCCTGTAATACCTGGCTAATTTGTTGAGGTGAAATATTATAAGCTTCTAATTTTTTTGTATCAACCTGTATTAATATTTGCCTAATTGGTCCACCAAACGCTTGTACTGTACCAACCCCATTAACACGTTTTAATAGATCAACGATTTCTTTCTCGGCAAGTTTGTTTAGACCTGTGTAGCTTTCATCTGCTGTAACTGACAAAAATAATACAGGGAAAATATTTGTGCTGAATTTAAAGATAAATGGATCCAGAGCATCTTTGGGTAAATTTCTTTTTGTAAATTCAAGGGCTGAACGAATTTCGTTCGAAGCCTCATCTAAATTTGTTCCATATTCAAATTCTAAAACAACCACAGATATGTTATCTATTGTAGTCGATCGTATGCTTTTTAAGTTAGTAATTGAACTCAAGCCACTTTCGATTTTTTTTGTTACATTTATTTCAACATCCTGTGCGCTTGCCCCAGGATATTGAGTAAGAACACTAATCATAGGGGGTTCAATTTCAGGTAACAAATCAATTGGTAATCTCTGAAAAGAGACAAGACCAATTATGATAATAGCTAAAAAAAGCATTATGGTTGTAATGGGTCTGCGTACTGATATCTCTGGTAAATTCATAGGTATTCTCCTTACTCTACCTTATTTTTAATTTCTACTTTGTTCCCATCTTTTAAAATTCCCTGACCTTTGGATACTATATAATTACCTTCGGATAAACCATCTATTACTTCTACATAATTATTGAATTCCTGCCCTAATTTAACATCAATTCTTTTTGCAGTATTATTTTTTACAATAAAAGCATAATAAGCAGCAGTACCAAGTTGTTTTAAGATAGACGATCTCTCAACTAATATACCTTCTGTTTTGCCAAGATAAATATTAGCCTTTACATACATTCCTGGTCTTAATTTTTCTTGAGGATTATTAATTTTAAGTTCAATCTGAAAAGTTCTCGTTGAAGGGTTTATAGTAGGATTAATTCTATTGATAATACCTTTGAAAATTTCTTCAGGATATACATCGGATTGAATCTCAACTAACTGTCCAATTTTAATATCTCTTAAATTACTTTCACTTACATTTAAAATTAATTTAAGAGGATTAATTTGCATGAGCGAAACTATTGTAGGAACGCCACCAGTTGGAGCTAAAAGAAATACTTCCCCTTCGTTTAATTTTTTTGCAGTTATAATTCCGGAGAAAGGAGCTCTGAATTGTGTATTTGTTAAAAGTAAATTGTAATTCTTTTCGGTTGTTTCATACGTGGCTTTAATCTGTTCAAATTGACTTTGTGAAATTGAACCTGATTCATAAAGGGGTTTCATTCTTTCATAATTATCTTTAGCAATTTGATACTGAATTTTAGCCTGCGCTAATTGAGTATCGTCCATTTCAAAAAGCAGATCACCTTCCTTTACTCGATTTCCTTCTTCAACATAAATTTTTTGTATGCGTCCTGATGTTTGTGCACCTAAATTAGCTTCTTTCCAGGCGGAAAGTGTTCCTACTAGTTCTATATTTCTATCTATACTTGATTTTTTTATTAATGTTACTTCAACGGGTATGCTACTTTCTGTTTCGTTAATTATATTCTTCTTTTTACATCCAGTTAATAAAATCAAAGAAATAATTACAATGGATAAGAACTTTACAATTTTCATTTATATGTCTCCTTATTTTATATCTTAATTTTTACCCAGAATTGTGTTTAGTTCTGCTTCAGCTACTCTAAGATCATAAATTGCCTGTAGTCTATTTATTCTTGCTTGTCGCAATGCTAATTCTGCATCATTAACTTCTAATTGTGTGGATAATCCATTTTCAAGTCTTCTTTTTGCAATATTATATCCTTCTTCTGCTTGTTTAACATTTTTATTTTGTCCTTCAATTCTTTTTAGTGCCTGTTGAATTCTAAATAAAATACTCAGTGCTTGAGTTTTTATTGCTTCAGTTAAATTTTTCTTCTGTTCTTGTGCTTGATTTAAGTTAATTTCAGCCTGATTAACTCTCGATTGAGTTTTAAATCCATTAAAAATTGGTAACTGTATTTGAAAACCAACGACAAATGTTTTGACCCATCTGTATTCGGAAAAATTAAAATCATTAGCCTGAGTTTGATATTGATAACTTCCAAAACCGGCTAATGTTGGTAGATAAGATGATTTTTCTAATGAAACCATTTTTTCATACAATTTAACCTGGTTTTCAAGTAAAGCTAATTGAGGATTTGTTTTGAGAAGTTCATTTATAATTTCTTCTTCTGATGGAATATTGTAAGGTTCATCAAAGTTGAGTTCTCCAACGACTTCAATATCTTCCTCAGCCTCAAATCCAATAGTAATCTTTAATGCTTCGATTGAAAGTTTATAATTATTTTCCATCTGGAGAACAATAGGTTTAAGATTTTCAACTTGAACTTCTGCTCTCAAAACATCATAATCAGAAAGTGTTCCTGCTTTGTTTAATCTTTTGATATTTTCAAAATTCTCTTCAGCGTTTTTGAGACTTAATTCCATTAGATTTTTCATTTCTCTTGAAAGTAAAACAGAATAAAATGATTTTTTTACATCCCCTATAATTTGATTTCTAATGTTTCTGAGATTTTCATTTGAAAGGTCGAGAGAACTTGAAGCTATGCCTATACTCTCATAAAGTGACCAGGCAAATAATGGAACACTTAAAGATGCAGTTCCATTGTAAGAGTTATCTGAACCAATTTCTAAAATACCTGGTTTAGAACCCGGACTAAATGGAGTACCAGGAGGCAGGAATATTACTGGCTTTTTAATGAACCTTTGATATTGAGCACTTAAATCTAATTTTGGATAAAGCCCGCTAAGAGCCTCTCTAAATTTTTCTTTGGATTTATCTACTTCTAATTTTGCGACCTTAATTTCACTGTTTTTTTCAAGTGCAAATTCAATTGCTCTATCAAGCTCAAGTATTATTTTCTCTTTCTGCTGCGATAAGAGCGTAGATGAAATGACAAGTAGAAATAAAAATATTCTTTTCACTTAAACACCTCCAGAATTTTATTTTATTAATAATCCCTCAAAAATTAATTTTATTGTAAAAATGATGTCATCATTTGCTTTATCAAAATCAATTTGTTTATTGGTCTGAAATTGACAGTAATAAATTTCTCTATGTCTTATCGCCTCTGATATTGTAAGTAGTGTATGAGCAATTCTTGTTGTATTACACTTCTTTATTTCTTTCTTTTTGATGCTATCTTCCAGAACTTTTGATAGAATGGATATCTCATTCTCTCGAATTTCATTTGCAGTTTTGAATATTTTTGTCTTTAACTCTATGAAAATATTTAGCGATATGTCGTGTAATTTTATTACAGATTTTACATAATTAGATTTTATAGTTTCGTAATTAATTAATTTGTCCAATAACTTATCTTTTTTTGACAATGCCTCACTAATAATAGAAAGATACTTATCTTTTTCATTTTTTATAACATCTTCAAGAAGTGCATCTTTATTTTGGTAATAATAATAAAGAGATGATTTTTTCATACCGAGCGCACTGGCAATGTCATCCAGGGTTGTTTTTGCATAACCCTGTTTAATAATTATATTTCTTGCTGTACTTAAGATTAAATTTCTTTTGGATGATATGTTCTTTAAATCCATGTTAATAATTATCAAACTTTTTAATAGAATATTTGAAATATAGATAAATTTACATTTTATGTCAATAAGCGAGAGAAACAATTAATCTTAAAGATGAAGCAAAATATTTGTTTGTAAATTAATAATTGTGAATAATGTCATGTGATAGTAATTCGGTAAGTTACAGAAATTTATCGGTAAATTATTTTATAGTAAACTTTTTTCATATTTTGAATATGTTTGTATACATTTAATATATAATCTGTTAAAAACAGAAAATATATTATCGATAATTTATTAGAGTTTATCTTTTTATTATTGATTAAAATATGCATAGTAAAACAAATATTGTAAAACTGAGAAGTGGTGCTGATATATTATTCGAACAAAAAAAATACGAAGAAGCTTTTTATATTTATGATGAAATTTATAATAAAATATGGTATGCAATTGGTTATGTCTATAGTGGGATTGCTAATTTTTCTCAACAATATTTAACGAGCTATAAATCTAATTACGAGTTACGAACAAATTTTTTTAATCACGCAATTGAAACTATCTTTAAAAAATGGTTCGATTTGGATCTAGATCAAACCTTAAATGAATTCACATTTGCAATTAATGGACATTTACAGTGTATCAGTTACTCAACCGAAATAAATTCTAAGATATCCTTAGAAACAGTTTTAAATGAATTTCTTATACTACATTCGTTAATACTTGATGTAGAAAACAACTGGATTGATTCTATTTTAAAGATTGCCGCACCAGTCTTCGAAGAAAATTCACTCAAGAAAATTAGACCATTGAATAAGTTAGATAATATTAAAAAGTTATTAATTGAAAATTCGGAAAGGATTAAAAATACAGATTGGTTCAATGTGAATATTTATTTTTTAGATTATTTGTTTAACACTGGTGATAATGGTTCAGAACTGTTTATGTCCATTCAAAAAGTTGTAGGATTTTATTTTCGTCAAAAAACTCATAGGGATTCAGGCAAACAAGAGCAGGGCGATAGAAAGCAAAAATATACACAATATGAATTTTATGAAAAATATGAAAAGTATGAACGCTTTGAAAAATATGAAAGAAAGAAAATTTTTGATGATGAAGATGATTTCGATCCAACCACTGCTACTGAGTTTGAAAAAGCAAAATATTATGGGAAAATTTTAGGATTAAGTGGAAGAGTAACAAAATCCCAAATAAGAAAAAAATATCTTGAGCTAATCGCAAAATACCATCCCGATAGAGTAAGCGATCTGGGGGATGAGCTAAAAATTCTCGCCGAGAAAAAAACAAAACAACTTAATCTTGCCTATGAATGGATGAAGAAAAAATATAATCTCTGATAATATTTCAGACAGCAATAATTTTCAAGTTACATTTTATTGCTAACTTTTTTATATTGTAACATATTCATTTGATAAAAATATAGAGAGCAGAATATGAAAAAATTAGTCACAATTTTCGTACTTGTCTTTGGCTTAATAACCTTCGCTCAAAACAAAATTGTTATTAATGCAGATTTAGGTAAAGATACAATTAACAGAAACATATACGGACATTTTGCTGAACATCTTGGTAGATGTATTTACGATGGGTTTTATGTTGGTGATACAAATAAGATTATACCAAATACAAGCGGTATCAGGAACGATATTGTTGAAGCACTAAAAAAGATGAAGGTACCAATATTGAGATGGCCAGGTGGGTGTTTCGCAGATACTTATCACTGGAAAGATGGAATCGGTGAAAAATCTAAACGCCCTACAATTGTTAATGCATGGTGGGGTGGAGTAACAGAAAATAATAGTTTTGGTACTCATGAATTTCTCCATTTGTGCGAATTACTTGGGGCTGAACCATTTATTTCTGGAAATGTTGGAAGCGGCACTCCACAAGAACTAGCAGACTGGATACAGTATTGCAATTTTGATGGTATTAGTCCTATGAGTGATTTACGTAAAAAAAATGGTAGAGAAAAACCTTGGGGAGTTAAATACTGGGGTGTTGGTAACGAAGCCTGGGGTTGTGGTGGCAATATGCGCCCTGAATATTATGCAGATATTTATAAAAGATTTGCTACTTATATGCAGGGGAATTCAAATACAAAAATTTTTAGAATCGCATCAGGTCCATATGGTGATAATTATAACTGGACAGAAGTACTTATGAAAAACATCCCTCTCAACCTTATTGAAGGAATTGGGTTGCATTATTATTCAGTTATTGACTGGAATGCTAAAGGACCTGCAACGAATTTTACTGAAGAGCAATATTTTAAAATTATTAAACAAGCATTAAAAATAGAAGAATATATTGAAGGTCATTCAAAAATTATGGATAAGTATGATCCAAAGAAGAAAGTTGCATTAGTTGTTGATGAATGGGGTGGCTGGTATGACGTTGAACCAGGTACAAATCCTGCATTCCTTTTTCAGCAGAATACTATGAGAGACGCTGTACTTGCCGGCGTAACATTAAATATTTTTAATAACCATTGCGATAGGGTTAAAATGGCTAATCTAGCACAGACTGTAAATGTATTACAAGCAGTGATATTAACTGAAAAAGAAAAAATTATTCTTACACCTACTTATCATGTAATGGAAATGTTTAACGTTCATCATGATGCTGTTATGTTGCCATCAACAGTTATTTCTGATTCATATAAATACAATAATGAAGAAATTAAATCTATCTCTTGTTCGGCTTCCAGAAATAAAGATGGTGTTATTCATATTTCGTTAGTGAATATTGATATGAACAAAGAAAAAAATGTTAAAATTGATTTACGTGGACAAAAAGTAAATTCGGTTAGTGGTAGAATTCTCACATCTCAGAAAGTGCAGGATCATAATACATTTGATGATCCGAAAAAAGTAAAGCCAGAAGTCTTTAAAGATGTAATGCTTTTGAATAATGTTATCGATGTTAAATTACCTCCATTTTCTGTTGTAGTGCTTGAAGTTAAATAGTTAAATTAATAATCAGGAATTTATTTTATGGATTTTGTAAACATATATCACAATTATTACACTTAGGTTCATTTTTGAAACCAAAATAATCGGATATAAAAATTCTTCTGCATTTATTTGTTCTAAAATAATTTACAACTGATAGTAATTTTTTATTATCATTTAATAATTTTGATTTTAAATAAGCTTCATCTTCTAATTGAGGAGGTAATTCATTAATTACTTTTAAGTTTTTTTCTTGAAGAGAACCTTCTATTACTTCGTATCTTTCGAGAATGCCTAAAGCTGTTTCTAATCTAAAGTCATTTTTATCCTTAAAGCTTAGGTGTTCTCGAATATATTCTATACCGTACGAATTTATCTCTTCAATTTTATTTGTTAAAAGAGAATATAATCTTACATAATAATTTGCATCTGGATTTGCCCACTTAATAAATTCCATTTGAGTATAAAGATCATTTTGATTATAAATTAATAAGCAAAGAGAATCTTTACCATCTCTTCCAGCTCTTCCGATTTCTTGGTAATATGCTTCAATAGAAGCTGGGACCTCTGCGTGGATAACAAATCGTATATCGGGTTTATCAATACCCATCCCAAATGCATTTGTGGCTAAGATTAATTTTTGTCTATTATTAAGAAACTTATGTTGTATTTCTTTCCTTAACTTTGGATTCAATTTCCCATGATAAATACAATGCTTAATTCCTATGTCGCTTAACATTTGTGAATATTTTTCGAGAGTTTTAATGAGTGTAAAGTAAATTATACCTGGTCCATTATATTTATTGAGGGTTTTTAAAATAACATCAAATGTTTCTTTATCATCATAGACTTCTATAGCATCAAGTCTCAAATTTGGCCTTCTTATTCCTTCATGATAAATTTTAATATCATTTTTATCAATACCAAGTTTTGAAATAATATCATTTTGTACATCAGGTGTAGCTGTTGCAGTAAGTGCAATTGTTAAAGGCTTTTTCAATATATCTCTAATTTCAGACATTCTAGAATAATCCGGTCTAAAATCATGGCCCCATTCAGAAATACAGTGTGCTTCGTCAACTGCAAGTAAAGATATCTTAGCGTTTTGTATAGATTCAACGAATTCCCTTTTTTTAAATCTTTCGGGGGTTACATAAAGAATTTTTACTTTACCATTTATAAATTTATTTAACCTTTCTATACGTTGTTCGCTGCTTATTGTTGAGTTAATGAAATCGGCAGGAATGTTTTTCTTTTTTAATGTATCAACCTGATCTTGCATTAATGCTATAAGTGGGCTTATTACAATTGTACCACTTTCAAAAATTAATGCTGGTAGTTGATAACATAAAGACTTACCGCTACCAGTCGGCATTAATACCAAACAATGCTTTTTATCATTTACTAATCTTATTATTATCTCTTTTTGTAGTCCCCTGAATGTGTTAAAACCAAAGTATTGTTTTAATTGTTCTTCTAAATTCATAAATATTTTTTCTTTACAATTTGTAAAGTTTTTGATAAAAGATTAAAAATAATTTAATAAATATTTACTTA